>Ga0208645_1003143_pt1 | contig 12464 bp, 14 predicted proteins | sample VirMetDEL_Sep_01_FD_184519 | JGI IMG/M metagenome (GOLD analysis project Ga0208645, IMG submission 184519) | Aqueous microbial communities from the Delaware River and Bay under freshwater to marine salinity gradient to study organic matter... | ecosystem: Environmental > Aquatic > Marine >...
ATCAGCATCATTATCAAAACCATCAAAGGGCCGTGAGTTAGAAGTCATTTATATTATACTTATATTTTAAAATTTAAAATAAAAACTCAAACTAAAAATTACTTCCTTGTAAACCGACTAAAATTAATATTTTTTTACAATACTTCTTTTAGATCACAACCAAATTAATAAGTAAAACTTAAAGTAAAAGAAACCTCACCACCATTTAAATTAACCTCTTCATTATCCTTATCTAATAATTTAAATCTAAGTGTTTGTAATTGGTCTTTAGATACTCTACACCTTAAAGACGCCTCACTTCCAGCATTATTAAAAAATGTTAAATCACCGAAATTATTAGATAACGGTAATTTTTGTAGAATATTAAATTTATCCTTACCACTTTTAAAACTATCTTCAACGAAATCACAGGTAAGAAAGATATAAGGAAACCTGATTAAATTAGGTATAGAGGGCATTACTAAAGGAGATACACTAGTTTTATTTGAATAACTAATAGTATTTACCTGTCTAGAAGTAGCACCGATAGAATAATTTATAAAAGTTTTATCTTTATTTTCTACCTTTACCTCTAAATATCCTGATAAATTATCTACTTTAGTTGTCCGTCCGTAATTAACAGCAGGATTAAAAAAAGGAACTGTATTATTATCAGTAATAAGGACACCACTACCATTAGTTAAGGAGCTATCCCTTTCAGGTTCTATAGAAAATCTTTTAGTATCTGTATTATATGAAACTAATAATTTAGATTTCAACCAAGTAGCACCCCCCACAGCATTATAACTATAATTATAAACAGGTTTAGATGTTAAATACATAACAGGTTCTTTAGTTAAAGTATTTGTAGGTGTTAAAGTAGCATTTAAAACCTGATTTATACTTTGAACATCACTAAAACCATCAAAATATTGAACTACCTCATCAACAATAGCGACATCTATCGTAGAATAATTTAGAGTAGATACTGGAGAATTCCAAGATAAAATATTACCTCCATTAGGTAAAACAACACCGACAAAAACATTAACAGCAGTAGTATAAATCTTTAAAGAACTAATATCTAATACAAATTGGTCATAAAAAGAACTATAATTAACACTATTATAATTTAAAATTCCACCACCTAAAAAAGTATAATTTCCTCCGCTTTCAGTAAATATATATCCATAACCATTTAATCCATTAGGTAAATCTTGAGGATTAACATTTTTACGACAACCTATAGTTAATTTGGTATGTAAATAGGTGTTAGTATCTGTAGAATCTATTATTTTTTTCATTACAAAAGTTTCATTAGTAGGGTCAGGTGTGGTAAATAGATTAGAAAAAGTTGAGGGAGAAACAAAACCAAAAAATATATCATCGTGTAATGTAGGGTCTGTATCTACACCAACCAATTCAACACTATTTAATTTATTTGTTAAAGCGGTAGCGAATTCGGTAGCGTTGTAATGGTCGCTTATTATTCCATCTATTTCAAATTTAATTATACCCTTTACAACTCCATTAGTATCTTGATAAACCTCGTAAAAAATAAATTTGTCTGTATCTTCTATATTATAAAAACTATTACTATATTCAGCACTAACCAAACTAACACTTTTAGGAAAATAAATAGGATTTTCAAAGGTTATATCAAATCTAGAATTATTAGGACTATATCCGGTGCTATCACTACTACTAATATATACTCTATTAGGTTTATTAATTACTAAAGACATTTTATATTATCCTTATATTTTAAAATAAGGTAGTTTTATAAAATATCTTCTTACAGATCTAAAATAGACTAATTAAAAAAATTAATTAAAAGATTTCCTATATATTCCCACTGTTATTTCTCTATAGTTTTATATAGGATTTTTATTTTTAAGGTATTTGACTTATAAAAAATTTTTTCTATAGATTTTTTTATTCTAATACCTGAACCGAACCATTAGTTAGAACTAAAATTCTCTCGTGATGAAGAAAAGTATCAACTGTATCATTACTATCACACAAATCAGTAGAAAGCAATAATATATCAGGAGTTCCTGTAGTCTTAACTCCACTAAAAACACCAGCTTTAATTTCTTCCAAATCATAACTAATAACACCCAAACCATCACTAAACTCTTTTAAATTAAAACTACCACAGTAAGCGTCTTTATTACGAGCAAATGTTCTTAACGCTTGGTAATAGGTCTCAGCAACACCTTTAACCTGAGATACTGGATAGTTTTCACTACCTATTTGATAATTCCACCTACAAGACTCAGTTATAGGTTTATAATTTCCTAAACTATTTTTATTAATATTATTAATATTAGATGTAGTCCTTATAACTGAGATAATATCTTTTAATCGTGATACCGCCTTAGACACTCTAACACTATCACCACCAGTAGAGCTTTGATGGGTATAAGTAGAATAAGACACTTCTATACCCTGAACTAGAGCCATTCTATAAGTTCTTAGGTATTCTCCTGATAGGGACACCTTATCGTAATTCAATTCAAAGTTAGATAAAGTATAATTTTGAGCATCACTAGTAGCACCTGTTCCTTTACCTAAAAATGTAATATTTCTATTGTAAAACTCCATTTCAATAATTAGCCCCTTCATTCCACCGGTATCAATATATTTAGAAACGGAATTAAGAAAACCACTAGGTAAATGGAAAGCATACCTAATAGTAGTAGGATTAGCACCGTTAAAATTACTAGAATTACCCATTTGTTTAGATGACGCCGTTAGGCTGGTAGCATCACTAACTTTAGGAGTATTTTCACCGCCTCCACTTATGGTATGTGTAGTGGTAAAATTACTTTCACTAAGGGAGTATCGCTGTAATACATTTAATAAAAGTCCAGCTTCATTTATCGTTTCAATTCTCGTTCCTGTTCCTGATAGAATTCTTAACTCCTTTATACAACAGGGGACACCATTAGGAGGATTAATAAAATTAGTAGCGTCAAAATTTTTAAGTGTTTGTGAGTAATCACACGACACCATTACGCTATTACAATCTATAAAACCTTCATTAATTTTAAACCTTACTATTTGATTATCTCCTGCTTGTAATGGACTACCTCCTGAGCTAGGTGCTATTGTAGATGTTCTCCTCATCAAAACCTCACGACTCGTAGGTGCTAGTTTATAGTAGAGTTCAGGAACTACTTTATTATATTCTAATTGATTTTCTAATTGGGTATTAATCGTATCCGCCATTTTATAACTTACTTATATAAAATAATTTTAATAGTTTTTAGTTTTATAAATATTGAAAGATAAAATGGTTAAGACATGACACCACTAAAATTTACTTCCTTGTAAACCATCTAAAAATTAATATTTTTTATACACTGCATCTTTTTAAAAAATACTTCTTTTAGATCACAATTAATAATTTTGTAATAATTTTCCTATACCACTACCTAAATTTAAAAATGGTTCTACCTGTTTCTTAATAGGTTCTAAAAAACTCTGTGCTTCACCTTCTAAAAATCCTATTCCTGTTTCTGCTAAATCTCTTAGATTTGGATTATATTCCTGTAAAGTCCCTAATATTTCGTTTTTAGTTTCTGCGTATTTATCCCTTAAATTATTATATCCTTGGTGAAGTTTTCCTAAGTAATTACTTCCATTTCCTATAACTTTGTGTAAATATTTATTTGCTCCTGCTATGTGATTTCCTACAGATTTACCTAACCAACTCATTTATATAATTTCGGTAGATAATAATTTTTCATCTTTTTCTATTTTTTTATAATTAATTTTCTTCTTAAACCCACTATAATAATTTTGTTTTCTAATATCAATATATAAAAAATTAAAAGGTCGTTCTTCTATTGCTCTTATATACATCTCCTTAAATATTTCCTCGTCTATACTGCTATTTACTTCCTGGCTAATAATTTTTAATTCTTGAGGTGATACCTTAAATATTAGATGATAATTAAATTGTAATCTCATACCACGAGGAACAGCCCTATAGCTTTGAGTAGTTAAAAATAAGTGTATATTATAGTGTCTTAACTTCATTAATAACGACACTAAAAATTTATATTTAATATTTTTAAGGTCGCCTCCGTAATCATCACAGATTATTAATTGAAACTTTGTTTTTTTCTTTCCATCTGTTTCTATATTAAATTTTTGATTTTCTAATATTTCCTCTACCGCTTCCTGTGATAACTCATCTATTAAAATATATTTTTCCTTACCTTCTAATAAATTCCAAGAATTATCAAGACCTATTGTTGGACTAAAAATAAATATTTTATCGTAAAATTTTTTATAAGGAAACACACCTCTAATTATTAAATTTAGTAGTAAAATAGTTTTACCGCTTCCTGTTGGTGCTGTAATAAGGGTATGAGAACAGGGTAAAAATTTGTGTATTTCCTTACTTGTTGGTATTGGTAAATTAATTATATTCATAACTATTTATTATATTTAAAATAATATATTTTGTTTAAAATGGAAACCTTCTTAATCTTGCCTCTAGCTCGTTAATTTGTTCTGTTAATTCGTCGTAAATTTGTTTCCTTTTAATTTCATTTTCGGTTTGTGTTCCTTTTTCTATTTTTTTAGCTATATAATTCATATCACCCTTATTACCTACTCGTTTTCGTTCTCCTCTAAGAAGCGTAATTTGGTCGTTAATTTCCTCTAGTGTCGGTTCTTTAGATGATTGTTTTTTATCTCCTGCTCCTGCCCCCATTCCTCCTAACGCTTCTACAATATCTCTTTGTTTTAGTCTTTCTAATTCTTCTTTAGTTTGTTGTATTGCTTTTCTTGCTAAATTAAGTTGTTGTGTCTCTGTTAGATTACTAAAAATTTTTTGTATTTCAGTAGAAACAGAATTAGATATAGTCTGGTTAATAACTTCAGGATTATTTTCTCTTAAAAGTGTATCTACAACCACTCTTAATTTTTCCTCTAACATTCTTTCTTGTTCATCTCGTCTATTAGTGTGTTGTTCTAATCTTTTATCTTTAATTACTTCTTGGTATCGACCTGATGCTTTTAAAGTCCTAATATAATCCTGATTTTCCTCACTAAAAAAATCAGTCTTATCAGGTAATAATCCACTATCAAATAATTTTTGTATCTCCTCCACTTGGCTAACTTCTTTTTTCCTTTGTAATGATTTTTTGATTTCTTCCTCTTGTTGGTTTAAAAAATCACTTTGTATTTCCATTCTTGCTTTTAAATCTTCTGTATCCTGTGAAAAATAACGACTTTCTAATTCTCTTACCTCACCAAAATTTAAATCAGGTATAGTTTTAGGAAATGTTTTAGATGTATTATATTCCTTATTAATTAAATTTTGTAGATAAAATTTGTTAGAGATTTCTTTTAATTCTTTAGGTGTTGAGCCAAAATCTAAATTAAATTTAGTTTCTTTATTTAATAATCGTTCTGTTCTTTTATCATCTAAATTAAAATAAGCCATTTATAGTTTAAAATTATATTATTTTTTTATCATTTTTGAGTATAAACTAGGTTTAAAACCCCTTAAATATTCGCTATAATCCGCTTCTTCCTCGTCTTCACTTGACGATAAATAAATAATTTTTTTAACTTTTTTCTTTTTAGGTTTGGGTTTAGGTTTGGGTTTCTTTTTATATACTATTTCCTCCTCTGTTTCCTCCTCTGTTTCTTCCTCGTATTCACTAATACCCTCCGCCTCTCCCTCACTATCATCAGGTATTTTTTCTTTTAATTTTTTCTTAGGTTTTGTAATGAAACTATTATTATTATTATCAGTTTTTCCTTTTCTAATTTCCTCTAATTCTTTAAGGTCTGCTTTTTGTTTTTTTAAATTTTCCGCTCTCTTTTGTCTTCCTTTCCTTAGTGCCTCAGCTCTTTTTTCAGTAAAAACAAAATTTCTTTTTCTCTTTTCCTTAGGTTTTTCTTGTGGTGTGTTTTCTTCTTTAATATTTTCATCTATTTCTAAATCTTCTGTTTCAATAGTAAAATCCTTTTTATTATCCATTTATTTATACAGAAGAAAAATTTTTTAATCGTTTTCAATATTGAAGAAAAATATTTTTATTAATTAGATGAGTAATACTTATTATTATAAAAATAGAGAGGAAAGAATACAATATCAAAGGAATTATAGGATTAAACAAAAATATAGGATACAAGAAAGAAAAAAATACAAAAAGAAACCTAAGGAAAAAACAAAAATAATAATTAAAAAAATTATTGTAAATTTTGATTAATTGTGATCTAAGAAGAAGATATTTTTAAAAAGTTGCAGTATATAAAAAATATTAATTTTTGAGTCGGTTTACAAGGAAGTAAATTTTAGTTTTTTCTGGAAAAAAAATATTTTATTAATATCTCCTTTATTTATTAAATGAAAAATCCAATTGTTAAAATTATTGATAAAATTATATTTTTTCTAAGGAAAATAAAGGAGGGTGTAATTTATTGTATTAAACCAAATCAAAAAAATATAGATAAAATGAGTTGATTTTTTTTATTATAATAAATTATAAATGGCTAGACCTAAAGGAAGTTTAAACAAGAAAGGTAAAAAAGCACCACCAAAGAAACCAAGTAAGGAGGAAATGAAAAAACAAAAGGAGGAAATGAGAAAAAAAGAAATAAAAACTTTAAGGTCTAAAATTGCTACTGATGAAGAATTTAAAAAATTAGATAAAGATGATAAAAGAAGAGATTTACAATTTAGAACAGAATTAAGGCGAATGACTGGAGAGAGAATTATAAGAAAAAAGGATAAAAAACCTCCCTCGGTGGGTAAAACCAATCCCACAGGAAGAGCTAAGAAAACAGATAAAAAATTAGATGAGGAACACTCTAACGCTATAAAACAGGGTTCTATTAAATATCACAAATGCTGTCGTGATGGTGGGTGTGGAAAAAAATATAAGGTTAAATAAAATGACTACTTATAAAGAAAAATATAATATAAAATATAAAAATCCTAAAAATAAATCTAATACACTAAAAGAAATATCTAAAAATACAGGTTATAATTTATCAGGATTAAAAACTATATATAATAAAGGTAAGGGTGCTTATTACACTAACAGAAGGTCTGTTAAACCTTGGATAAAATCACCTCAGGAGTGGGGCTATGCTCGTGTATATAGTAGCATATCAAAAGGTTCAAAGAGTTATAAAATAGATAAATCTCACCTTAAAAAAATCTAAACTAAGTTTATATAATGGACGATAAAAGAAAAAAACCAAAATCTAAAGAAGTTAAAAATAAAATTAGATCTGGTTCTAAATCTTATCACGATTGCTGTGCTAAAGTGGGTTGTAAGAAAAATAGTATAGTAAAACAAATTTCTAAGCCTAATACCTTAAAATCAAAAATCCCTAAGAAAACTATAGAGAAAATACCTAAGAAAACTAAGGAAATTAAAAAAACAATTAAAAAACCAACACCAAAACCAACACCAAAACCAAAACCAAAACCACCACCAAAACCAACACCAAAACCAAAACAAAACATTTCCTCACCTTATAAGGAGATAGTAGAAAATTGGAATGATGGTCTGCGTAATACTATAGTAGAACAAAATTATAAAAAATTAGGAGATGGTATTCAATCACAATTAGAAAACAAAAAGAAATTTATTTCGATAGATGCCCTTTTCGCTTATGATTCAAAATTAGCAAATGAATTAATAAAAAATTTACCAATTGAAAAAGTATTAGATGGATATGAAGATTTAATTTATTATTTTGATAATGAGGGGGTTATTGATAACACTAAAGGAATAGCAAAAACAAAATTAAGAGAGTTTTATCAATTAGATGAAGATAATCGTTTAAAAGGTAGTTTTTTAGGTAATAAAATAAGTAAAACAAACGCGGAAAGAATTAGAAGGCAATTTAAAGAAAAATTTGGTGGTAAAGATTAGTTTAAAATATAACCGAGATACTCTTTATACCGTGCTAAATAATCTATTTTAGGTTTAGGTTTGGGTTTTACTTCCTTAGGTTTAATTTTTTCTTTAAAATTATTTACTATAATATTTTTTGTATTTCTCATTTTATATTTAGTTTTGATTTTTAATCTACAAAATGAACTCATCTTATTTTTATTATATTAAAAGGATACTTTTTATCTTTTAATAATCCTTTTTGTATTCTATATATAGTAGAAAAATTAAAAATACCGAATTCATAACCTAAATCTGCTAATAAATCTCCTTTTGTTTTGTATAATTTTTCTTCTCGTTGGTCATCGTCAAATATTACTTTAAATTTATAATTCATTCTAAATACAAATAATTAAAAATATCCTTAAATAAGTTAAGAAGTTATTTTTAAAAAGATGCAGTGTATAAAAAATATTAATTTTTAGATGGTTTACAAGGAAGTAAATTTTAGTTGTGTCATGTCTTAACCAATTTATCCTCAACATTTTATATTATCTTTTGATAATTCTCTATAGATATTTCTCTATAAAAATATATAGGATTTAATTTTTTAAGGTATTTAGTTTAAATTTATACTATCCCTTAGTTTTCTTCGTTCTTTTCTCTCTTTCGGTGTTTCATCTCTAAAGCACACCTCCCTCTTAAATTCTGTTGCTGTGTGGATTGTCATATCCTTTTTATATTCAAATACCACCTTATCTCCATCTAAATCTTTTAATAAATCAAAGACTATATCCTCATCGTCTTCTAACTTTTCGTATAATTCTAATGGTGTGATATTATTCTCTTTACAATAATAAAGAATACTTCCATTAGGTATTCCCTTCATTCTAATATGATAGCCTCTTTTAATTTCCCCTGTTTTAATATCTGTTCCTACTAAACAATCAATATAGGATTTTTTACCTAAACCTATAAATTTTTCACTATAAACATCTTTACAGTCATCTAAATCAAAGTCAATATGGAACTGTCCTAGATTTTTTCCGTTTAATTCTCTATTATATATCTCTCTAAAGTTGTCTTCTAAAATTTTGACATCATCTTCGTATAGGTGTATAGAGTCGGTATCTTGGTAAAATAATAAAAGGTTATTATCTTCTGCTAAACACATCACCTCGTTCATTATTCTCTTACTCATACTTAAAACCTGGATACCTATATGAACTCTATTAAAGTGTTCGTTAATTGGTTTAATTTTTTTAATTCTGTATCCTTTATCGTTTTCTTGTGGTGTGATGTCTTTTATAAAATTATAATTTTTATAAATGTAATCATTAAATTTTTCATTACTAATATAATCTATTTCTTCGTTTATTTCTTTTAGAGCTGTCTTACCATAAGACGAATTCATTATTAATTTTATCGTGTTTTGGAGTCCTTCATTTTTTTCTTTCTTTGCTTTTATTCTTGCGTTAAATAATCCCTTTATTGTTTCCGCTACTTTGGTATTAAATCCACCATCAAAATAATAGCCTTGTAAAATTTCAACTTCTACATCTTGGAATTTAATAGCGTCTTCTAATGCTACATTATCTAAATAAATCTCTTTTCCTATTACATCATTACTAAAAATCCTAATTCCGTCTTCATTAGTATAGGATAATGAAGGAAAATCTCTTTTAATTCCCACCTTTTTAATTTTTGTTTTAATATAATATCCATCTGCGGTAATCCAGTCCTTAACATTTTCTTTATTAATTATTTTATTTAATTTATCGTTTTCTATTACTTTAGGACTGCCTTTTAAATAACCTTCTAACCTACTCATAGCACTAGGGTATAAAGATACAGCGTCGTAATCTGCTATCTTACCGTAATTGGAGCGGTAATTTTTATTTTTTAAATTTTTTCTGTATTTATTTAATTTTTTAAAATCTCCTTGTGATCTGGAAGAAGTATATTTTTTATTATTATTTAACATCGTTCTACCTCCTACTAGACATCTTTGTATAAAGCATCTTACTATTCCTCCTAGTTCATAACAATCATCATAGCACCCTGACTTTTTAAGATATGTATCTGCTATAGATGCTAAACTAATATAATCATCTATATCTATAGGATTTTTTTCGGTAATTTCAAAAATAATTTTTCTAAATTTTTCGTATCCTTCTGCTAGTGTTATACAATCCATCTCACAGTATTTAGAAGAATAAGATATTATATCTATATAATCCTTTCCTTCATCTGTTAAAATACAATTCCAATTTTTACAGTTTTGTAAATATTCCTTATGGTCTTTTGGTTTAACCTGTGCTAAACAGGTATTTACCTCTACAAATTTTTTTTTAATATTTTTAGTTGTATATAAACTATAAGGTAAAATTTCCTTTTTACAGGGTAGGCTAAACATCTTACTAAATTTTTTTAATCCAACAGGTATAATAGCATAACTATCAGTAAATCTTAAATCAACAAAATTTTTAGAAAAATTATAAAATTTACCTTCACCACACATAAGAGATTTTCCTTTTTCAATAGTTTTAACACAACAAAGATATTTAAAAATACCTGTTCTAAAATCATATCCGCAGTTGTGGGCTATCATTTTAACTATAGTTTCTCCATTATCACTAAACCTGTCGTGTAGGTGTTTTAAAAGGTTTAATCCACATTTCTCACCTAAAAACTGGTATCTCGTCCAACCTTTATTTTCTTCGTTCCTTTCAACATACCAACACAAATAAGGGGTGTGGATTTTGTCTTCCTTCGTTGTGTCTGTTTCAAAATCAAAGTAGATTTTTTTAGTTTTAGCTCTAATTTCGTCTTTATAGTCTTTAGCTTTTTTCTCTTTTTCTTTATCTCTTACTGGTCTAAATTCATCATCGTCTAAGTGTAATACTTCAGGAAACTCCTGATTTATTGTTTTATCGTATTGTGTGTTAAATAACTCATTACAGAGAGTAATAGGTTCTAAAAATGTGTCTTTATTTTCTAATAATAATTTAATTAATTTAAAACTATCTAAACCTCTTCCTTTTTCTTTCTTTCCTTTTGATGTAAATAAATACCAATCCTTAGGATTTGTTTTAACTAAATCTTTATAATTTTTAATACCGTAAGCCGTGTATTTTGTTTTTTCAATTTTAATAAAATGTTTTTCTATACCGCCTAATGCGTTCTCTGGTAAATTTTTATCTCCATATCTATAGGTATTTTTTGTATCTCCGTCTATTTTTAAAGATATGTGTATATTGTTATTTTCTGCTAAAGATTTTAGGTCTTTCTTTGGTATGTAAAGACTTTTTACCTTAAATTTAACTTTATCTACTATCTTTTTATCGATATTTTCACAAATATTTAAAGCTTTTATTAGACAATTTTGTCTATAATTTCTTTTGTTTATTTCGTGATATACTCCATATCTATTTAAATCTAAACCTAAAATATTTTCTTTAATTGTGTAAGGAAAGAAACCAAAATTATTTTTAGTATATCCTGTATCAGGTTCTTTAACCATTTGAACCTCAAAAGTATCTACTAACGATATAGTTTGTAAAAATTCCGCGTCGCTGTCTGTTTGGTTTTGTAAATCATCACCAAATAACCTTTTATTACTCATATCGTTTAAGGTGTAATATACGGCTGGAGTTCCATAGCTGGATTTAGTTTTTAATAATAGGGGTGCGTTTGTTCTTACTAATGGTAAAAATGTTCTTATGTCTTTATTAGGTAGTTTATTTAAATCTATAGAAAAATTATATTCAGGGTTTAAATAAGTCTTTGTTAATTTCTTTTTAGTTTCTATTAAATAATCACTAATAAAACCATCTTTATCTAAAAATAATCCTTTTCCTTCTGTTTTCTTACCTTTATAGGTGCTTCCTTTTGTAGAAAGTTTAGGCTTTAATACCTCTTTATCTTTATATCTCCTATCTAATACACTTGACTTAAGGACTATCCTTTTAGTAATAGGATTATATATTTTATCTTTGGGTAGTGGTGTTCTAGGATTTTCTCTTACAAATTTATTAAATGCTCGTGTAAAGTTCTTACCATCTTTCTTAAAGGGGTTGTTTTTGTATCCAAAGGTTTTAAGTTGTTGCCTGTATTCGCTCATTTTATAATTATATAATATAATCTAATCTTTAAGTCCTTTTTTATTAAAAATATTTTCCTTAAATTTTTCCGTAAATATTGACGAAATTATTATTATTAAAGTTTGTCGTTGAATAGTTCAATATTAAAAATATTAATTTTGAGGCGGTTTACAAGGAAGTAAATTTTGATTGGTTGTGATCTAAGAAGAAGATATTTTTAGACTTACTTTAATAGTCGCTTCGCTCCTGGCCTTCGGCGTTCGCTTCGCTCAATTGAATTATCTTTTATAGTCGCTCCGCTCCTCGGCTTCGCTCGTAAGATTTCGTAAGATTTCGTAAAAGTTGAAGAAGATTTTTTTAAGAATTGAAGAAAACACACCACGCCTTACATAAAATTTGAAACTGTTTTAAATTGACTTCTTTTAAGAGCCTGTTGAGGTCTTGACACAGTTTTCCTTTAATATCCTATATTATAATTAGAAAGGATACTTATGCTATATAATAT
>Ga0208645_1003145_pt1 | contig 12448 bp, 7 predicted proteins | sample VirMetDEL_Sep_01_FD_184519 | JGI IMG/M metagenome (GOLD analysis project Ga0208645, IMG submission 184519) | Aqueous microbial communities from the Delaware River and Bay under freshwater to marine salinity gradient to study organic matter... | ecosystem: Environmental > Aquatic > Marine >...
GAACTGATGCTTCAATAACAGTGTCTAAACTTTCTTGGCTAGATACAACCCTTGCTTTTTGTGCAGCTTGTGGGTCCTCTGTAGTAGGGGTTTCTGAGCCCCAGCCATAGTTTTCCTTTGCAAACTGTTGTATTGCATCTGGTTGTAGTTCACCTTTATACAAGTCTTTTAACGCTTTGCCCTGTCCTGAGCTAGGGTCAAATCCTGCATCTTGAATAACTTTATCCATCTGCACAGATTTAAATTCCTTCTCAACAGCTTCAAGCTCTTTGATACGCTCACGCATCTGCTTGATAGCATTATTATCTTGTGTTTCTTCTACTGTATTTTCTACTTCGTTTTCCATTTTTTCTCCTACTCCAAGTTTTACTACTAGCTACATCACCCTTGGGATAATGATGTGATAGGCGACAAATAAATAAATTAAGAATAACTAGAATTGTCAGCCACTTCTGGGCTATTCAGATACTAGGCGAATTAAAATACGCAGTTTACACGCCAGATATAAACTGGAAGGTGCAGAGTCAATTTATATTCGCAGACTGCCACTATGCGATAATTTTATTATACCACTATATCTCGTATGTCAAGGATTTAATACACAATATATTGTGTTATTCTTCTACGATTCCTGTAACTCTACGACCACGCCTAGCAGCACCTGTAGTGGGTGCGAACTGTGATAATCTTTCAGCTTCTAAAATTCTAATTTGCTCTAGTTCTTCAGGGCTTTGAAATACTGCTGCTTCTGTAAACTCTTCTAAACCAAATCTTTCTTCTTCTTCAATACCTCTTGCAGCTTGTAACTCTTGTATTCTTGGTATTTCTAATTGTGCTTGTTGAAATAATTGTCTAGCTTGTGCTTGTGTAATTCCTGCTGCTTGTAATTCTTGTGCTTTTTCTAATGATACAATATCACCAAACCCTGCTCTTCTAGCTTCTCCACCTATTTGAGATATAGCGACTTGTTTATTTAATATCTGTTCTCCAAGTTCAGGTTTTATTGCAGAAGCAAATATAGCTTCATCAGTCAAATCAATACCATAATTAGCACTATAAAATTCTTTAACTTGTGGAATATTAGATTTTATTCCTTCAAATACAACATCAACTCTTGTTTTAAATTCTGAAGGAGATACATCACCTGCAATTAAATTGCTAAAAGTGTCATCAAAAAATTCTGGGTTCAAACCATAATCTTCTAAAGATAATTTATAACTTTCTTTTACTGCTAAATATTCTGCTTCATTATATCTTACAGTTCTATCAGCTCTTTTATTACCAGGAAAATACTCATCATAAATAGGGTCTTGTCTTAATTTACCTAAAGCTACATCTATGTTTTTATCTGATTCTGCATAATAATCTACATACTTATTAATTACTTCATCAGGTAAATAAGGAAATAAACTTTTAGCTAATTGTAAAAACTCATCCATTACACTCTACCTCTTTGTCCTTGACCAAACGCTTGTGACATAGCTTTTAATGCTTCTTGTGTAGGTTTAGCTACATTATCTTCTAAACCTTTTTTAAACAAATACTGTCCTGCTTCAACTGTATCATTAATTTTAATTACCTCTTGCACTACATCAGAAGCATCATCTACATTTTGACCCCAAGCATTTTGTACAAATCCTCTCCAAGGAGATGCTATTTCTTCATAAGTTAAATCTTCATCATATTGAGGAAACAAACTTTTTCTTGATGCTTTTAATTTATCTATAAGTTTTATTTCTCCATTAGGGTCATTTCTTAACATACCTGCCCATTCTTCTATTTGGCTTTCCTTTACATTTGCACCAAATATAGGACCCCACCATTGTGATACTAAATTTTTAACTTGTTGCTCTCCAGCTCTAGTGGTATCAAATGTAACTCCACCTTGGTCTATAAATGTCTGCATACCTGTATCTATATCTCCAGGTAATTGTGGGTCAGCTAATAACTTTATCTGTTCATCTGTGTAAGTTCCTGACCATTGTCCTGTTGTAAACTTTTCAGAAACCCAGTTAACTAGGTCATCAGATAAATTAAATATTCCTGCAGATACCATAGCGTTTTTTATTTTTATTCTGTCATCGTAAACTTTTTCTAAAGCATCTTTTGTCATTACTTCACCTGTGTCAGGATTAACTTGTTGTGCTAGTAATAACCATTCTCTTTCTGCCTGTGTATGTGTTCTCCACCATTCAGTAGATTCCCATTCTGCATCAGTTACTGTTCTACCTTCCAGCGTTGCTTCTGCTAAAAGATACAACATTTCTTCAGACTTTAACCAAGGTCTAACTGCTGCTTGTTTTTCTACTGCACCAACAAAAGACTCCCAAGGATTTCTAGTTGGGTCTATAATAGATGGGTCATATAATTCTACAGAGTTACCAAATACTAAACTTCTATCCCAATCATCTTTTGATGGTTCTGTAAATGTTATATTTTGAGCTTCTATAGGACCAAAGATAGCTATTAAATCTTCTTGACTAGAAGTATATCTTAATGGTGTAGCATTTGGGTCACCAGGTATTCTATATACAATAGCTATGTTTCCTTCATAGTTCCAAAACTCTGCACCTTTAGGTATAGCCATAAGGTCTATATCAACAACTTCTGTATCTGGTGCTTCTACTGGTGTTTGAGCTGTTGTACCCTGTGTAGTGGTAACTTCCTCTGCTATATACATATCTGGTGTATCTACACCTGTGTATATAGAACCTCCAACATCTGCTCTACCTGTGTTTGCTTCTTGTGGATTTGTTGTATAACCAACTAAAGCTAATTCTTTAGCTCTCTCTTCTGATACCTCATAATAGTTTTGACCATCTGTACCTTGACCAAAACCTAAATCTTTTCTATAAACTCTTACCATTAAAGTATCTCTATTCCTGAATCAATAGCTTTCTTCTTTGCTTTTGACAATGTAGAATATACATTTATCAAAGCACTATTCAAAGATGGGTCTAAGGGTGTTCTATATTTATCTGCAAACTCCATTTCTCTTGGTGTTCTAACAGTTGGGTCAATAGTAGGATTTACATTTTGACTAGCAGCCATTCTTTTAAACTTATCTATTTCTTCCTGATTAAGTTTTTCTTTTTCCATTATGTAATCATCTTCCATTTTTTTCTTAGTATATAATTTTACTTCTCTATCCATCTTAGCTTTAAATTCAAGTGCCTCTGGTTGTTTATCAGTATAAAATTTTCTTGTTGTATTAAAATATAATTCTTCCATTACATCTTCTGGTTCATCAGAATTTACTTCGCTTGATTTTATATCATACATATTTACAAAAATTTTTGTTTGTGTTTCTAAATCTGCATTTTTTAAAAATTCTCTAACTACCTTTTTTTGTGCATTAGTAAATTTTCTTTTATCTTCGCCAGGGTCTATCTCACCATTATTATTTTTATCTGGAACAATATTTGTTTCTAATTGTTTTTTTTGTTCATTAGTAAGACCTGGTAACTCTATACCTTCATCTACTAATACTTTATAAATAGCTGACATTTCTGTGTTTATGTTTGTTTGATATATTCCCCAAGAATCTGATGTAGGGTCTTTAGCATCCTGTGTAAAAGGTATTCCATTTACTCTTGACTCGTAAGCAATTATAGGAACTATATAATTAATTACATTTTCATCAACATAACCTACACTATTTAAAGCAGCAATTACTTCTTCTAATGAATATGTCTCTGCTTCCATTAATCAATCCTCATTGATGTGCCTAATATAGACCTATTCACATTATTAAAGTTTAATTGTGCTCTTGCTTGTCTTTCTGGGTATTCCCTAAAAGATTTATATTCTGGTCCATATTTTTCTAGAAATGCTTCTGATGCACTAAATGGTGTAGGCTGTTGTGCTTGTGCTTCAGCTTCTGATAAAAATGCAGCACCCTCTGCTCCTTCAATACCCATAGCTTTAACTGCCTCTGGGTCTGGTAATTTACCAAACTCTTGATTAAGTTTATATATAGCTATCTCTTCATTTCTTTTTACTTCTTGGTCTATAAGTTCATTCATACTATCTCTAAAAGCATCTAGTTCTGCATTGGTATAATCTCTTCTGTTACCTACAAGTTTTTGCACACCATCTCTAAGCATTTTCCCTCTATCAACAGTTTGTAATACTTCTTGTGTGTAATCTTTTATTTGTTGTAATTCATTATTGAACCTATTATTTATTTGATTTCCTAAAAATTCTACAGGGTCTATGTTTATGTTATTACCCATAGTCCAACTATTTAACCTTTCTCCATTTACATCATTAAACCATTTTCTAACTGCTGCTTTTGTAGCTGCATCATTACTCCCTGGATTATATCCATCAGTCAAATAACCTGCATCTTCTAATAACTCTTGCATATTTGCAATATTTACAGAATTAAAATTAGCACCAGATAAATATAAATCTCCTTCATAACTAGGAATTAAAGATAAACCTGAATATGCTATTTGTGCAGGAACATATTTTTTTTCTACTGTAATCCCATCCCAATTAGGATTTAAAATTAAATTTGGAACACCAGAATAATATATACCTTGTTCATATTGTTCAACAATATCTTTAGTTATGTCAGCTGCTTTTTTTTCTTCTATTGCTCCTTGTTCACCTGCAAAAGCAAGATTAATTTTTTCAATAGAATCTTCTGATTCATCTATTATTTGTGTCTTAGGATTGTCCAGTGACCAACCAGGATTATCTGCTAACCAATCAACTACTGCTCTAGCATTTATTCTTTTAGTTTCACCATTTGGTCCATATACTGTAATCATTTAATCTTCCAATTCTTCTAAGACAGCTAACAAGTTTCCTTCTCTATCTTCATAATACTCTTGATTTAGTTCTTTAGAACCTATTAAATTCCAAAATATAGCAAACTCTGCATTTTCATTAGATAACCTTTCACCTATCTTTTTCAAGTTTCTTCTATATGGTTGCGTTAATATAGTATTTTTTAAATAATATTGTTGGCTTGTTCCTGGAGCACCATACTTATTATTAATATCTTTTAATTGACCAATTTCTACTAATGTTTCTTCTCTTGCATCCATGTATTCTTTAAGAGGTTCGTACAATGGACTTTCTTGTATTTGCTTTAATATATCATCAGGTAATTTATCTTTACCTCTTACATCAATTCCTACTGCTTGTTCAATTTCATTCCACCTTGTTACATCCTGTGACAATGTTATAGATTTTACATACCAATTAGGAAACATTGTATCAACCATAGAAAATATTTTACCTTTTTCAGATGGGGTTAATTCTCTACCTTTTTCTTTTGCTTCCATTGTTGTTAAATAGGACCACATACGACTACCTGCTATTTTTTGTGTTTCTTCTGCCCATTCTTCATTAGTTAATTTAACTATGTTTCCTTTTCTTATTTGTATAAATCTTGCTTCGTAAGAATAATCTGCACCAGGCATAGGAGCAGGAGCAAATAACCCAAATACATCAGGTAAGTATTCTTCTAAATTTGCATTGTTTCTTTCCCAATTAAATCCATCTTCTGTAGTGCTTCTTATACCAGCTTCGTTATAACTAGAACCTCTTGTTAAGTATGTCAGTGGTTCTATACCTTGTTTATCTGATAACCAATCTGGTCCTAATATTTCTGTCATAGCCAATATTGCTGCTTCATCATTACCATCAAACACAGATTTTAAATTATTGTAAACAGACATAATTGCTGTAAATCTTAAATACCCTTCACCATCAATACCTATTTCTACATCTTCACCAAAATACTCTTTGTAATCGTTAACAGATTGTGCATCTGTTCTTAATCTATAGTCATAACTAAATCCTGCAGGTAAATAAAACTGGTTAAAAGCTCTTACAAGCAAAGTTTTTGTACCAACTTCTTTTGCACCTTGTAATAATTTTTCTTGGTCTATAGCACCTGCTTCATTAGTTATGCTTACAACTTGTCCAGCATCGTTAATATAAAAACCAGTTACTGCTAGTGCTTTAGCTGTTTGTACTAGATGTGTATTCCATAAATATTCATCTGCAAAAAATCCTTCTCCTTCTGACCAAGCAGTTATTGCTTTTACCATATAGGAAGGAAGCAGGTATGTTTTACCAAACTTTTTAAATGATTCTGCATCAGTAACTTTTACTCCAAAAGGATTAAAATGTTTCTGTAATAAATCAAACTCTGGTTTGTCTGGTATATACACTCCTGCTGGTATTTGCAAGATTGGACCAGCCCCTGGACCACTACCTTGTGTTACCATATTTATTGCTTGTAATGGTGCCATAGCATTTATTTTTATTCTTTGACTCTGGTCATAAAAATATTTACCTTCTACTGCTGGACCAATCCAAGGATATGAAAAATATTTTTCTCCATTAGGACCTTCTGTAATCCATCCTTCTTGTTCAGCACCATTAACTACTAATCCTGTTTTTCTTATAGCAAATGGATTTCTTGATAATACACCAGTCCAAGTAGTTGCTTGTTCAATATATGCACCCATAAATGGATACATAAGTCTTGTCACATCAGCAAAATAACCTCTCTCTGATAAATTAAATAATAAGTTATTGTGAAGAAATAATGCTCTTGCATCTACAAACTGCTCTAACTCTTCAAGACTTTCAAACAACTGCACACCTTCAGGTGGTTTTCTTGTTTTAGCTTCCTCTACAGCTTCTAATATTATTTCTTTGGTTGATTTATTTAGTGCATCTAAATCAAAAAACTTTTCCATACCTTTAATAAATTTATCGTTTTTCAATTTTGTACTAAACATTTTTGGTAATTTTTCTAAGTTTTCTAAAAATTCTTTTTGTAAATTTTCAGGCAAAAGCATATATCCATCACCATAAGATTTACCTCTCACTGTTCTATACAAAGGACTTCTGTTAAACCATCTTTCTATACCTGCTGGAAATTCAAATAAACCAGTAACAGCAGCATCTAATACTTTTTTAATTTGAGTTTGTGCTTCTTTAATATCTGTAAGTTTTAAAGATGGTCTACCTTGTTGTATTAGAGGAAATCCCATAAATATTGGTTCCCCTCCTTTTTCTATTTCTTGTCTTATGAGTGGGGATATTTCATCAAAAGAATCTTCTAAATATTTATAAAACTTTTTATCATCAACAAGTTGTCTTTTAGCTGTCTGTAACATTTCTGATATGGTACTTCCTTGTGGTACATCAATTATTTTTAAAGTTTCAGTTGCACCTTTTTTATTAACTATATCTAAACTATCTGAACCACTTGCTATAAATTTAAGTATTGCAGGGTCATTAGTAACCTCTTTGACTCTTTGGTATAATGTGTCAACATAAGCTAATGTTTTCTCATAAGTTGATAAAGCATTACCAGGAGTCATGTTATCATCTAATAAACTTGTTTGATAATCTAACCTTAGTTCATCTAAATCTCCTCTAAACAATCTTTTTGCTAACGATGCCTCATCAATATTATTGATAATATTATCTGCAACAATATTTGTTAATTTACCTAGATTTAATAATTTAATTTCTTCTAAAACTGCAGTAAGATATTGTTTTTTTAATTTAGGATTTTGTAAAGCATCTGTAATATTATATTTGTCATATCCTTTTTTAAGATTTTCTATAACATTATCACCAAAATATAATCTTGTATTATCTCTTGATACTCTATGGAAGGCTTCTGTTTTTGTAATAACTTCTCCTGCTAATGTTTTATTGTTTTTACCTAACAATAATCCAAAGTATTCCATAGGATGTTTAAAAAGAGAAGGGTATCCATCTGCTGCTAATTTTGCTTGACCATCACTTGTTATTCTTACTGGGAATGCAATTCTAGTTATTAATTGTAAAGGTGTCCATATACCTTTTTGCACTCCCCATAATAAATTTATTAAAGAGCGTGTAGCTGTTCTAGGAGAATCTATTATTCTACTTTTTTCAAACCATTTTGTATCAACTAAATCTTTATCAAAATATTTATCTATACCTTGTGCAATTTTTTTACCATACATTAACTCAATATTTCTGATGCCTTTAGAAACTCTACCTGTACTATTTCTAATACTTCTCATATCAGGTACAGTTATACTTTCTTTTAATAATTGCTGTGCTAAGTGTGGAGTTGGTACTTTTTGTGGTTGACCATCAATAATTATTTGTTTCCCTAAATCATCTAACTTAGCTCTTTGTCCAGGAAATACACCTTCTATTCCTTGTATAGTTTTTTGTGTAGCTGTTTTAACATTATGCCAACTTAATATATCACTAACCCAATAACTTCCTACATTTTCTGTACTAAATCCTTTTAAATTTCCTTTTGTAATATCTAAAAATGATTCAATAACATCTGGTCTTTCTTTAGCTTCTGTCATTGCTTCACCAGCAGCATCTAATATTTTATTAAATACTTGTTTTTGTGTTGTGTATCCTATACCAGGATTTGTATTTTGAAGAGTAGCATTCACAAAACTAGCTAATAACCTGTTACCTTTTTCTGCAGGTATTCTTGCATTAATAATAAATCTTCTAGTATTTTCAATTACTTCTGATTGATTTTGCCATACAAATGTATCTTTAGGTGTCCAGTCTCCCCATAGTCTTCTTGCTGTGTCTTTTTCTTTATTAGACATATTGTTAAATATTTTATTAAGACCTATGCTTTCTACAGTTTTATTCCATTGATAACCTTGTGGCATATTAGGCATGCCTTTAGGGTCTTGTAATACCCATTTCTGAAAAGCATTTTTTACTGCTTGTTCTTTTTGTTTTAGTGTTGGTAATTTACTAGCAATAATTAAATCTTGTGACATATTAGGAGTAAAGTTTTTTACTATAAGATTTGTGTCATCTAAATTTTCTGCCCATGCTTTCATTATTTTATTACCTTCATCAGATTTCATAAAGTAATTAAATGCTTTATCTCTATCAACACTTTTTAATCTAGTAACTCCATCTTTTCCTACTTCTTTAATTAATCCAAATTGTTTATATCTTTGTATTGTGTTTTGAGATACAGTTTGTAATTTATTAAATAAATCACCTCTTATAAAAAATAAACCATCAATAATTCCAGATATATTTCTATATGCGTTTGTATTTGCATCTACAAATTCACCTGCTACTATTCCACCTGGTGTTACTGGCTGTGATTCAGTAGTAGGAGAAAATGCAGAACCTTTAAATTTTGCATACAATTGTCCTCTTCTATTTGCTTCATCCCACGCTTCAGAACCCTGACCAAAATAAGGAAACCAACTGTTTCCTAATCCTGATTCATCTCCTGGTGTTTCTAAATCAAATAACTTGTCACCAAATTGTTCAAATCCAGAAGTTAATGCAGTTGGTCCTGCTTTTTCAAAAGCTGGTCCACCTTCAAAAAAAGGAATAAAATCTTTTGTTAAATCTTCTTTTCCTGCAATATATTGTGGTTTTATTTGATTGTAAAATTCTTTCATAAATACTGGATTTGTAAATGCTTTATTTACATCTAAATATTTTTCTCCACCCTTTGTATAAGATATATCTTGACCTTCTGCTACTGCTTTATCTATTGCTTCATTTCTAGCAATCATATATGTTCTTACTAATCTTGTAGCAAATTGTGGAAAAGCTATTGCACCTGTTGAAGCAACTTGTACAAATTTTTTAAACTGTCCTTTTGTTCTTTCAAAAACATTTCTATCATCTTGTGCAGCTTTTTTTCCTGCAACTTCTAATTTGTCTAACCAGCTATAAATACCTGCGTTAGATAATTGATAATCTCTAGCATTTTTTCTAATTGTTCTTCCATCATTTGCATAATTATTTACATAAGACAATATATAAGGCTCTGCTTCTTCTACAGACAAACCATTTTTACCTAATGTTGTTAATAAACCTGCAGGTGCAAAACTGTAAACATTAGCTAATTGTTTTATATTTTCTGATTGTTCTGGAGTAATAGAATCAAATTTAATTTCTTTTTGTTTATCTAAATTGTACTTATCAGTAATAGCATTTTGTTCTGCCTTTTTAGACTGACTAAATTCTGGATATACCATTATGTAGTTCTAATTAATATATTTAAGATATCATCATTAAAACCTGAACCAACCCATGCTGATACCATATCTGAATTTTTATATTCTGTTCCAGGTCTTGCTATTGGAAATTTTTGTGCATTAGAAACTGTATAATTACCTGGTTGTATTGTTTGAGCACCAGTCATAATACTTTCTTGTTGACGCTCTGTTGGTCTGTCAATACTATTATTTAAAAATTCTGCTTGAGATGCTCTTAAAGTTGTTTCTCTAGCTGTAGCAGGTAAACCTCCACCTTCTTCTACTTGTGTTTTAATATCTTGTCCTTCTCCATAAGTCATACCAGCAGTTAGTCCAGGTATAATTCCTCGTGTATTATCTTGTGTATTAATTGCTGCAGGTTGTACATTTGTACTTCTACCATCAAATGCAGCAGTCTGCCTATCTCTTAAAGTAGACTCTCTTGCTGTTGATTGACCTTTATTACTAGAACTCCTCGTAGCCATTTTCATTCTCCTCATCATCATAATACATAAAAGTTGAGCTGATTATCATATAGCCAAAAGGAAAAGCTAGTGGAGGCATTTGGTCATAAAATACTTTACCTTCATCTTTTTTTTGAAATATAATAGCATCACCTTTTTCATCAATATCTCCTAATGAGTTGTGTACTATATCTGCAAAATCTTTATTAACTGACATTATCCACCTATACCTTGTAAAAACTGTGCTATGCCTGGTGGAGGACCTTGTGGTGGTAAGGCACCTCCTCCAAGCAGTTCTTGTTCAGCGACTGGTATTTCTGGTTCTTCTGCAGTAAAGAACTTATCCAATATGTTTTGCATATCATCTGGATTTTTTCTTATCTGCACAACAGCCATAGTTGCTTTAGGGTCACCCTGTTGAGCTTGTGCTAGTAATGTATCAAATAATACACTATCAGCTTTTTCTTTTGTAATTCTATCGTTTACTCTAACTAAATTATCTAAACCATCTAAGTTTTCTTGTAGTGTTTGTCTATCAATAATTCCAGCTTGAAGTAATTGCAGCCCTGTTACAATCTTCTGTGGTTCATCATATCCAGCCATAGCACCATACACTCTGCGTGTCTTAAAACTATTTGCTATATCTTTTGTTGGTTCGTAAGTTTCAGAATAAAAAGTATTATCCATATAACCTGATAATGCTTTAGTTTGTCCACCATACATTTTTTGGTCCCACTCTAATCTCTTAGCATCAATCATCTCTATAGCATCAGACATAACTGTGTGATATTCTCTAATCATAAGTGACATAGATGCACCTAACTCTTCGAGTCCTCGACCAGTAGCAAATGCTAATGGTGACTGTGAATCATCAGTTGTAGGATAAGAACCACCAACACGAAGTTGTCGTTCTATTCTATCTATTTGTTGGAAAATTTGATAAGGAACATTAGATGCTGGTTTAGAAACTTGTGTACCTGGAGCTAAATAATTAACAGCGAATCTACCTTTACGATATTGTCCTGATTCTATTTCACCAGATATGTTTGTTTCTGTAAATACTGCATCTTCCATAGCTATTATTGACATCACATTAATCTTTGCCATTGAAGCCATAAGACCTATGATTTGGTCATACTGTCCTTGTAATCTGTCAAAAGCAAATTTCTTTGCAACAACAAATGCAGGACCACTTTCAAGTGGGTTAGGTATGAAGTCAAGAATAGTTCCTGATGTCATGTGGAATATGTAAGTTCCATCTAAGTTGTAATATTCTGCAATTAAATCTCCATCACCATTGGAGTTAGCCCAAGAACCATTATATTGGTCTGTATAAGCAGAAGCATAAGCATTACCTACACCAAGCATATTAGTTTGATACGCTTTGTCTTTAGACATAATTTTATCTTTAGAGTTTGGATATGTTCTAACAAGAGCATCTTTAGGAACTCTTCTAATTATTGCCATTTCTTTTGGTTGTTGGTCTGCACCAAAGTAACCAGGAAAACAGTTGTAAGGGTCTCTTAATTCTGCAATAGGATAAGGTGTTCCATTAGCATCTTTCTTTTCTCTAATAACCCAAACAGCAAAACCATAACCAGGTAGCCATCTACCTACTTGTGGCATTTGTAAATCTAATTTTTGTACTTCATCATACGCATTAACAATACGAGAAATCTTTTCAGCTTTCATTCTTGCTCTATCAGAATCTTTACCATTAGGTACATCAACTTTTAAGTTAGGAATGCGACCAATCTTTTGTGACAAGTGTTCTAACCCTGACATCATTAAATTTGGTACAGGTACTTGCCAATCTTGAAAACCTTTTAATTGGTCACCAAGTAATGCAGTAATACCATCAGGTCCACCATTCATAATTGCACGAATACGCCCACGAGTTGTGTAAGCACTTTGATTATCAAAATGTAATTGTGTTATAGCGTATTGTATTTCTTCAGGTGTCAT
>Ga0208645_1003155_pt1 | contig 12418 bp, 5 predicted proteins | sample VirMetDEL_Sep_01_FD_184519 | JGI IMG/M metagenome (GOLD analysis project Ga0208645, IMG submission 184519) | Aqueous microbial communities from the Delaware River and Bay under freshwater to marine salinity gradient to study organic matter... | ecosystem: Environmental > Aquatic > Marine >...
TCAAAGACACTATTCGTAAGGGTGGTAAGTATTCAGCTGAACTACCAAACGGTAAATCATTGTCGTTTGAAGAGATTGATGCTGCTGGTACTAAGCTTGCTGAAATCCTGATTGATCCTAGGATGGACACAGGAATGCTTAAAGCTACACTTGATCAATTTAAAGATGGTGTACAAGACCTAAACAAGCGTGTCTTGACTCAAAGTGGTTACAATGCTGTAATGAAAACCATCAAGCAATATCTTGATGATTACGTCAATATGGATGTTCAGAAAGCTGCTGCTTATCTTGTGACTTCTGAAGCTGGTCAAATCTCTGATATTGCTGAAGGTGCTCGTTATGCGGAAGATACAGAAGCAGTCGGACGTGCACAAGAAATGATCCTTGATCGTCTTGAATACTTGATGGTTGAAAAAGGCTTTGCTGCTTACAACTGGGGTGCTTCGCTTAACTTCCTTAACACTTGGAAAAGATTCAGTAACAACCCTGAGGTTCTCCTTAAGGCTGGTCAAAATGCAAACGAAAAATCAGAAGCAGCATTAAAGAACATTGTCGATCGTGCAAAGAACTCTGTAAATTCTTTGCGCTACATGGCACAAGAACGTCCTAACTTCTTGGTGCCTTTGCAGATGGCTTGGGAATTTAGTGATGGTAACATTGATACGTTGTCTAAGTTGCATAACTTTGTCAACCAAAGCCTACCTAACATTGAAAAGGCATTTATTGATTTACAACCTGAGATTCCTAATCAGATTGTACAAGGAGTTTGGAGCACCATCTACAATTCTGTGTTGTCTGGTTTAGGTACGCCAATTAAAGCCTGGGCTGGTAACGCTATCTTGATGATACAGAAGCCTATCAGTGTGTTCGCTGGTGCAGCTGCAGCCGGTGACATGCAGACCATTAAGCGTGCTGCTTATCAATACATGGCCATTACTGACACATTTGGTAAGGCATTTAAGCACATGTCAATGGTTTACAGTAAAGCTGCTATTGATCCATCTTCTGTCAGCTACATCATGCGTGATGATCTTGTAGCTAAAAACGAAGCAACAATGGACATCCTCCATTCGTTTGCAGTGTCTGCACAGAAGGACGGTGAAGATGGTCCTATGGTTCTGTACAACATGGCAGAGACTATGCAGGACATTGCTAACCATCCTTGGTTGAGGTTTGGTAGTAATGCTATGACAGCTTTTGATGGTTTTACACGTGCTGCTCTTGCCAACATTGAAGCAAGGGGACGTGTATATGACCGCATGATCCAACATAGCTACGGTCCACAGCTTAGTAAAGCAGACATCATTAAAGCTGAAAATGAAGTTTATGACAGCATGTTCGACAAGTCAGGTATGATTACTGACAAAGCTGTTGACTTTGCTAGTCGTGAAATTGCACTTAACTTGGACACTGACAACGTACGATCCCTTAGTGGTTTGATTAGCCGTGCTCCTTTCCTTAAACCATTCTTGATGTTCCCACGTACTGCAGATAACTTAATCCTTTTTTCAAACAAACTTAGTCCGGTTTCTGTTTTTATGAAGGACTACAACAGATTGGCTTTACCTGGGGTGCAGTTTACTCGTGAAGATACTATTGAAATCCTTAAAGCACGTGGTTTACCTGTTGATCAGTTTGCAGAACAGACTCTTAAAACTCTTCGTGCAGAAATTCGTGGTCGTAAGGCAATTGGCACTGCTTCGGCAATGGGTGCAGCATTTATGTTTATCCAAGACCGTTTGACTGGTAATGGACACTACGACAAGGAACGTCAAAAGAACCGTAAACAACTTGGTTGGAAACCTCGCAGCTATAAAGGTTGGGATGGTAAATGGTACAGCTATGACTTCCTTGGACCTATGGCTGATTTCATTTCTGTGACTGCTGACATTATGGATAACAGTGACACTATTGATGAACCTAGCTGGACATCTTTGATGAATAAAGCTGGCTTTGTCCTTGGTGCTAACCTTACAAACAAATCATTCCTTGCTGGTCTTGAGCCTATGAATGATGTGTTGTCTGGTAACCCGGCTGCAGCTGCACGTTGGGGAGCTTCGTTTGGTAGCTCTTTGATTCCATTGTCTGGATTCCGTAATGAACTTGGTCGTTTAATGCAACCTGAACTACGTGAACTAAATCAAGAACTGTTCCAACTATTTAAAAACCGTAACAGATTCCTTGATACATTCAACCCCAACAGTGCACTTCCAACTGCTTATGACTGGATTGACGGTAAGCCTGTAGGCTATACTGAAAACTTCTTTAATCGTTTCTGGAACGCATACATGCCAATGAAAGTTGCTGATGGTCTATCTGAAGAACGTCAGTTCCTTATTGACATTGAATATGACGCACGTCCTACGTTTAACAAAAGCAGTAAAGGTGTTGAATATACACCTGCAGAACGATCTGAATTGTTTAGCTTGATGGGTAAGCAAGGTAAATTCCGTGAAGCAATCAAGCGCGTCATGAAGAGCAATGAAGCCAAAGAATGGCGTGCACAAATTAAAGCACTTCGTAATGAAGGACATCAGATTGACGAACAAGTTTATGCTAACTTGTACTATGAACTAGATCGTGAACTACGGTTTGCTAAAGCTGCTGCTGAAGCAAGTCTTAGTAATTACGATGAAATCAAAACAAAAACTATTCAACAAGAATTTAACATTATTGACCAACGTCGTGGTCAAGCTCCATCCTTTCCACTACAAAACCGCTAACTAATTAAGCAATGGCAACTGTACAAAATACATATACAGGGGATGGTTCACAAACCAATTTCTCTTTTACATTTGAATACTTTGAAGAGGCTGACGTTAAAGTAGCGCTAGATAACGTTGACCAAGCTACAACTGAATACTCCTTTGCCAACGCTACAACTATTTCTTTTAATACTGCACCTGCCAGTAATGTAGCTATTCGTATTTATCGTCAAACTAGCGTTGATGATCCTAAGGCTCAGTTCTTTGCTGGGTCTGCTATCCGTGCCGATGACCTGAATGACAACAACACTCAGGTACGGTACCTGGCACAAGAAGTGGAAAATGCTGCACTGAGTCGTTTTGGTAAGAACAATGCGGCTGCAGACATTAATATGGGTGGTAATAAAATTACTAACTTGTCTGTTGATTATGGTGCAAATGCCGATGCTGATGCCGATCATGAAGCAGCATCCAAAGGATGGGTTCGTGAATATTATCACGACGTAGATGCAGAAACTATTGAAATTGGTGAACCCTGGGTTCAATCTACAGATGGTTATGTTGCTACCACTGGTCGTACTTCAGTGTATGTCGGTGAAGCTCTTAAAACAGCACTAAATGATTATGTTAACGTTTCTGATGGATTAACCCACAGCGCTAATGATCCTGCTGACGGTGAAATTACCATTGGTATTGGTCAAGGTTCTGTTGATCTTGATCGGATCAAACCTGAGGATATTGTTACTTCAACTGAAACTGATTACACAAGCACTGCAGAAGGTCAAGATGATGGACAAGATTGGGTTGGTGATGATACTCGTATTGCAACTCTTGGTGCACTAGCTAAACGCTTTGATAATTACTACAGTACCAACACACCAACTGGTCATGATTACAAAGCCGGTACTTTGCATTACAACCCTGGCACTACCGCTGACCCAGACAATACTTTGTATATTTATAACGGTAGTGGCTGGGAAACTCTTGTTTCTGGTGTTAAAGATTTCATCAAACAAAACCGTTTGATTTGGGTTGATGCTGCACTTGGTAACGACGCACTTGATGGTCACCGTGTTGTAGATCCAATGAAAACCATCCAAGGTGCTGTTAACAAAGCAGAGGATGGTGATATGATCTTTGTACAGCCTGGTGTTTATAAAGAGTATTTACCTATTGATCTTGGTCGTAAAAAGAACGTATCGATTATTGGTTTGTCGATGCGTAGTGTGTTTGTGCACCCGCACCCTACTAAGAAGTGGGTCGTTGCAAATACGGATACCTATGCGCCAAATGACGATAATGACGTAGTAAATAAAGTGATGGAGATTGGTCCACACGGTAATACTACCAGTGGCACCTCTGAATACGAAACCATGTTCCAGCTTGGATCTGGTTCATTTGTTGCCAACATGTCACTTGCTGGTATGAAGGCACAAGGTAATCGTGGTAATTCTCATACTGATAGCGTAGCGCTTAACCCAAATCCAGTTCCTAATGTCGATAATTCAATTGGCTATCAAGGTTGGTTCTTTGCATTTGCAAAAAACGACGGAGCAGGTAACGCTGTTAAATTCCAAAAGAGTCCGTACATTCAAAACGTAACTGCGTTTGCTGACTCTGCAATTGATAACACAAATTATCAACCACACTCTACGGTCAACCAACCTGCATTTGGTGGTGACCAAACGTCTGCACCTACTGGTGGCGCTCTACTTGTTGACGGTAGTGTACCTCACCCTGACTCACCACTACGGTCTTTCTTGACTGATGCTTACACTTTGATCTGCCTTGATGGTCCTGGTGTACTGGTAAAGAATGAAGGTTACGCACAACTTGTTAGCACATTTGGTCACTTCTGTCACTACCACGCCAAAGCGGAAAGTGGTGGCATGATCAACATGAGCAACTGTACAACTGACTTTGGTCGGTTTGGTCTTGTTGCTGATGGTCAGAGCGTTGACTCTATTTTTGAAGGAACTGTTTCTGCAAATAGCAACAACAATGTAATTCAAATTGATGCTACTACCGCTTGGACTGAACGTTATAACAACACTCCAAAGCCTGTCAACCACATGGTTGTCTCGCTTATTAACAACCCATCCAGTGCTTCTGATTTCTATCCAATCAAAGCTGTAACTGAGCCTAGCTCTGGTGTCTATAACATTGAGTTGTATGACAACGTAAGTGTTACTGACGACCAAACTGTTTACTTCTACCTCCGTTCAACGATCACCACTGGTGGTCATGTGTTTGAATTTGCAGGAGCTGGTACTGATTACCGTGCACATCCTGATAATGGCGGTTCTCCTGTTGAAGCTAACCAAGTTAAAAACGAAGGTGCTGGTAAGGTTTACATCTCAAGTAGTGACCACAACGGTAACTTTAAAGTTGGTGAAGTATTTAATGTAAGTACTGATGGAGCAAGTGTAACTATAACTGGAAATGCAAGTGTATCTGGTACATCTACTTTAACTGGAGCTGTTACTACTGGCGGAAACGTGACTGTGGGTGGCACTCTTGACGCACAAAGCTTGACTATTAATGGCAGTTCAGTTGAAACTACAGGTACTTATTTTGACAGCAATGGTGATATTAAAGATGAAGCACTGCCGGATATTTCAGGATTACCGACTGATGCACAAGCTTATCCATCGTCGGTGACCCTCGACGCAAAGGGACGTGTAACTGCAATCAGTGCTGGTACTGAACCTGTTACTTCAGTTAATGTGCTTGATCCAATCACGGGTGACAGTACTAGTAAAACACCAACTATTGGTGTCAAAGAGTTTGGTGCTACTGAAACTGTTGACGGCAATCAGGTTACTATTTTAAAAGGTGTCGTTAATGCAACAGCTAATGACTCTGGTAAGTTCCTTAAAGGTGACGGTACCTGGGCTAGTCCTGCACAAGCTGCTTATTCTTTGTCGTCTTCTCAATCCGGTACAACTGATATTGATCTTAAGTTAACAGGAAGCGGTTCTTCAACAGTTAAATTAATTAAAGGTACTGGTATTGTTCTTGAGCAAGACCCTAATAGTACTGGCAGTACTCAAGAGTTTAAAATTTCTGCGCCTAGTTCAGCTAACGCACAAGTTTACATTTCAGGTAATGTACCTCCTAATCCACTAGCTGGAGATACTTGGTGGGATACTAACACTGGTGAATGCTATCTTTATTATACTGATGTTGATAGTTCTCAGTGGGTCCAATTCGCTCCACAACAACGTGGTACTGGTAACGGTACAGTAACCAGCATTCAAGTTACTGGCGGTACTGGAATAAGTGTTGATAACGCTAATGCAGTGGTCACTTCTGGTACCTATCAAGTTAGTCTTGATAACACTGCTGTAACACCTGATCAATATGGCACCTCTAGCGCTGTTCCTCAATTTAGTGTGGATCAACAAGGTCGGATTACTGCAGTTGCTGATGTAAACATTGGATCACTTTCAACTAGTGCTATTAGCACAGGTACATTTGCACCCAGTCGTATTGATCGTACTGAGACATTTACTCTCACTCAAATCGAAGTACCACAAGGCACTTCAGACGGTCAAACTCCTCCTACTTATATTGGTCCAGTAACTGTTACCTGTAACCTGGCAAATGCTAATGACAAACTTTCAGTAAATGATACTGTTACCATTTCTGGCAATACGGGAAACACTGCATCTAATCAAGCATTTTTGAATACTACTCATGTAGTTACAAATGTCACGACCACGACTTTTGAGTTTGTAATTGGTACAACTGATGATGAATTTTCAGCATTAGATACAGCTACCGCAAATCTAGGTACTTGTGTCAGAGATTCTAGGATCATTACTACTTCTCAAATACCGATCGGTACTTTTACGGTAGATCATATTCCTAATCTTTCTGCTAATAAAATTACGTCCGATACATTCCACGTTGACCGAATCCCAACACTTTCAAAATCTAAAATTAGCAGCATTGGTAGCTGGAATACAAGTGATATTCCAGACCTTAGCTCTACTTATTTGACGGCAGTATCTGCTGATACGTCACCTCAACTTGGCGGTAGTCTTAATGTAGGTGGTAACTCAATTATCAGCGCTAATAACGGTAATGTTACCCTTAACCCAGATGGTACGGGTGTCGTAAGTTTTGCCAACAACACTGGTACGACGTATGTAAATGGTGACTACGGTGTAACAATCAAACCACCTACACTTGAAACAAACCTTTCACTTGTACTGCCTGCAACTGATGGTACTGCTGGTCAATACCTGAAGACTGATGGTAGTGGTAACCTTGGTTGGGCTACTGATGCTAATTCAACTTACACTGCAACCTCTTGGCGTTCAATTGAAAGTACACCTACTGCCGGTCTTGTGCCTGCAAGTGGAACCGCTGCTGAGGATGCTGATAAGTATCTTGCTGGTGATGGTGCTTGGAAAACTCTACCCACACCTTCGTCGTTTGACTCCGGCATGATTATGTGGTGGCCAGGTTTGGCTGCCAACATTCCATCCGGTTGGCTTCCGTGTGATGGTCGTGTGTTGTTCCATACTGCATATGCACAAGAAACAAATACGTTGTATGCAAACTTGAAAGCTGCTCTTGCTAATGTGCAAGGTGTTAGTGGTTGTATTTATGACGATCAACGCACTAGGGTTGCTGCAGATTTCCCACAAGGAACTGCTTTAACAACGTTTGACAGCATTTATCAATTTGCGCTTCCAGATCTACGCGGTGAATTCATCCGTGGTTGGGACAATGGTCGTGGTGTTGATCCTAATCGTGATTTGGGTTCGGCTCAAGCAGATAAAATTAAAGATCACCAACATTCAGGAGGTTCAGGAAGCAACTCATCTCTTAGTAACACGCCTCCCAATACGAACTCCTCTGCTTCAGCTAGTACTGGATTTATTAGTCCAGCGCAAACTGCTGGCGGTGCCGACGAAACCCGTCCCCGTAACATTGCAATGATCGCTATTATCAAGACTTAATTATGACACTTAATTTTCCCTCTAGTCCGTCAAACGGACAAACATATTCTCTTGCTAATGGTGCTACTTATACGTGGGACGGCGAGAAGTGGAAAGCATCAAACATTCCAGATAGTTCTGACGTTGTTCAAACTGTAGACACACCCAATAATGGTGAGGTTTTAAAATGGAACGGTTCAGCAGCAGTTTGGGATGTTGACAACGATACTACCTACAACCCTGCTACTCAAAGCGTAGATGGTTTAATGTCATCTAGCGATAAATCAAAGCTAGATGGCATTGATGCTGGTGCAAACGTTGGTGTAGCTGCAAGTGGTGGTACCTTTACCGGTACCGTTAATTTTAACGGTAATGTAACTCAAGCTGCTCAAGCAGTCTCTGCTCTTAATATTGATTGCAGCACTGGTAACTATTTTACTAAAACAATTAGCGGTAGTTCAACATTTACTTTTGGTAGTGTACCCACTTCTGGTGCTTATTCATTTGTATTAGAGCTTACGCATAATGTTGGTAACGCTGATGTTACTTGGCCAACTTCAGTTAAATGGCCAAGTGATACTGCTCCAACATTTACATCAGGTAAAACCAGTCTTTTTGTTTTTGTAACTGATGACAACGGTTCACGTTGGCGTGGAGCATCACTTGTAGACTATACAACTTGATTATGTTTGATAAACTTTTAATGGCTGCTGCTCAACCGGTGGCAGCCACCGATAGCGATCAATACATCGCAAACACAGAACTACTGCTTAAAGGAGAGGGTACCAACGGTCAAACCAACAGCACCTTTGTAGACAGCAGCGCCAGCAGCCATTCGATTAGTCGCACCGGAGATGTCACCCAAGGCAGCTTCAGTCCCTTTTCACCCAAGGGATGGAGCATGTATGTGGATGGTACAGGCACCACTCAAGGCATTGCAGGTCCTAACGTTGGTGATGTTTTTTCTAATAGTGGAAAAGATAGTTGGACTATTGAGATTTGGTGGAAGCTTGATGGCCTCAGCACAGGCACTGGAACTGGTGAAGTTTTTCCTATTTTTAGCAGCAAAGATTGGTGGGGAAATGGCGCAGGCGCTTTTTATTTAACATATACTCATAGCACTAATCTATTTGATTGCCAATTCAATTATAACAATAATGGATCTAATGCAGTCATTAGCGGGCTCCAGTCTTCTGTTTCTTTTGAGTTCAATCGATGGTATCACCTTGCCGTTGTTAAACAAGGAAATACGTTTAGGCTTTATGTAGATGGTCAGCAATTAGACACTGAGAGTGCAGCTAATTTAACGACTTACGGATTTTGGCGCACTAATTACCCTGTGACTATAGGTCGTTGGTGGACAATACAAACAGGTTACAGTCAAAATCTCCTGCAGCGTCATGGTAGAGGGTATTTTTCAAATGCACGAATTACAAATTCTGCTGTTTACCCAGATGGCACTACTTTTACTCCAAGCACTGAACCACTTACGGCAATTACAGATTGCACACTACTTACACTGCAGGATAATCGTTATGTAGATAATAGTTCTTTAAATTCAACTATTACGGCCTACGATAGTGCTGCCATCAAACCCACAAGTCCATTCAGTGGTAATCGGGAGTACCAAAAGGCGAGTTATTTTAGTGGATACTTTGATGGGAGTAATGATTACCTTGAAATAAGCAACACTTCAAATTTCAAACCTTCTGGAGCATTTACGGTTGAATGCTGGTTTAAAACACCTGATAACACACATAAAAGTAATACTTATGGTGCTAGGCTTATTTCAGGTGGCGACTCAAGTGGTAATCATTTCGGCGTTTTTTTTAACTCCAGTGACGGAAGGATTGGTTTCTTTTTTCAGGGCTCTTATGATTACCATCAAACTACACCTACAGAAAATGTTTGGCACCACGTAGCATATGTCCGGGATAGCAGTAATGTTATTAAAATTTATTTAGATGGTGTTCCCAGTACAAATACCATTACCAACAGCTCTGCAACAGCTTATGGCAATAACTTCTTTATCGGTAGAAATGGTGATGGATTCATTACTAATGAGGGACTATTTAAAGGCGAGATTTCTAATTTTAGGTTTGTTAACGGCACCTGTCTTTATACTGCCTCCTTTACCCCACCCACTGCACCGCTAACACCCGTTACCAACACCAAGCTACTAACCCTACAGGATAACTACCTTGTTGACCACAGCCCAAGCGGACACAGCATTACCAACAACGGTGGTGTAACGCTTGAACCGGAGTCACCGTTTAACAATTCAACGTATCCGTTAAGTGGGACGTTTTATAGCGCGAATTTTGATTCCACAAATGATGTAATATCTACAGGTGCAAGTAGTGATTTTGCATTTGGTACCGGTGATTTTACGTGGGAATGCTGGTTTAATCGGCAAGGAGATACTTTATATGCAAGAATACTGAATTCAGGTAGCAACGTTTGGTCTACAAATTCAGCTGCTGGGATTGGCGTTTATGGTTCAACTCATCATAATGCGCCTAATAAAATTTACTTTTATTCGTACAATTTGTATTCAGGTGGCAGACTTCTTACTAGCACTGAAAGTGTTATTAGCAACAAATGGTACCATGTAGCTGTAACTAGACGTAGCGGTACGCTTTATTTGTATGTAAATGGTGTTTTGCAGAATAGTAATAGTAGCTATGCTGGTAATCTAGAGAATGTTTCTACAAACACTTTTCACGTAAGTGGTAACGCTTCTTCCCCTGGCGATCCATTGACTGAAAATTTTGTGGGTTATGTTTCTAACGTACGTGTTGTAAAAGGAACTGCTCTCTACACCTCTGACTTTACGGTCCCTTCGGAACCTCTCACTGCCGTCAGCGGTACAAAATTACTCACCCTGCAAGACGCAACAATTCAAGACAACAGCGCCTCTAGTCACTCTATTACTAACAACGGAGCAACTGTTACCGAGATTGCACCGTTTGGAGCCGCGTTGATTGATCGTGCGGGGAGTATGTTCTTTGATGGAGCTGGGGACTACCTAGATCTTACTGCTAACTTACAACAAACTGGCCAATTTACAATTGAGTTTTGGTTTTATGCCAAATCTATTGCACAAGATGACACTCTCTATGTCTGGGGAAACAATCAGACCTATATGAATCCGTGCCGTTTTGCCAGTACGACAAGTCTTGGTTTTTATAAATATGGCGTTGGGTTAATTGCAGAAACTGGTACTAATACTGTGCAGCCAGGTCAGTGGTATCATGTAGCTGTTACGAAAAATAGTAGTAATACCCTACGTATTTGGCTAAATGGTGTACTTAAAGACACCTATAGTTTTGGATCTGATCCGTATGGCAATACTGCCGGAGTTCATATTGGTGCTAATGAAGTTCCAAATCAGTATTTCAACGGATTTATCTCTAACTTTAGATGTGTGTCATCTTGCCTTTACACCTCCAACTTCACACCACCTACCGCTCCACTGCAACCAATTACCAATACTAAGTTACTGCTAAATGGTAACAACGGTGGTGTTGAAGATTCGTTGGGTAAACAAAACCTTTCAACTGGTGGCGACGCACAGATCGATACTACTGTTAAAAAGTTTGGTAGTGGTGCGATTCAATTCGATGGCAACGGTGATTTTCTTAAAGGGACTGGTTTTGATTTTAGCGGCAAATACACTATTGAAGGTTGGATTTACAGGCAAACCTCCTCTGGGTATCTAACGATCTTTCGTCAAGGTGGGTCCACTCATGACTGGGCTACCACCGGAGTTCATTGTCTTATGTATATTGAGGGCGTTACAAATAAGCTTGTACTTGAAATTCCAGATGGATCTGGCTATCGCTACGAAATAAAATCGGCATCTAGTTTTCCTCTTAACGTCAACACTTGGTATCACTTTGCCGCTACTTGTGATGGAACTAATACAAGTTTATTTATAGATGGTCAAAGAGTCGGAACAAGGCAAAATATTATTCCACGTGTAGGCGGGTCTGAATATGAGATTTCAATTGGCGCCAATGACGGCATTACAGCTGCTACTAATGGAAGTTATTTTGTAGGGTTTATGGATGATTTTCGCGTAACGATTGGTGTCGCACGTTACGACCCAACTCAAACCACCCACACCGTACCTACTAAAACTCACCCAACAGTATAACTATGCTTATCGGTATTATTGAAAACGACGTTGTTACAAAAATAGCACACTACAAGAATCTTTTTCCAAACACTAGTTTTACCACTAACGGTCCAAGTAATGAGTTTCTTGAAGCTAACAACGCAAAACGTGTCAGCGTTTATCGCGACTACGACCCTACTACGCAAAAACTGGTCCGCTCTGCTCCATATGTAGACGGTGATTGGATCTATACAGTGCGTGTAGAAAACCTGGATACCACGGTAACTGCAATTGATGAACCTGTGATTGTGATAACTACTGAAACAAATCCAGAACCCATTGGTCAAACAGCAACTACTACTACCCTTGAATCACCATGATCACCCTTATTCGACCCATCCTTTTCTCGTTTGTACAATCTGAAAAGGTAAAACTTTTGATTGTCGATCTGCTCACAAAATTGGCAGAAACTACCGACAACGAAATTGATGACAAAGCCGTTGATTTTATTCGCAACGGTTTGTTCCCCGCTCCTAAACTCTGATGCCTAACTTAGGGGAACCACCCGCATTCCCCTCTATACGGCTCCCAGAGGCGCCTGTATTACCCCGTCCAGTACTGGAGGTACCACGAGCTAATCT
>Ga0208645_1003160_pt1 | contig 12409 bp, 18 predicted proteins | sample VirMetDEL_Sep_01_FD_184519 | JGI IMG/M metagenome (GOLD analysis project Ga0208645, IMG submission 184519) | Aqueous microbial communities from the Delaware River and Bay under freshwater to marine salinity gradient to study organic matter... | ecosystem: Environmental > Aquatic > Marine >...
TGACTGTATTACTACGATGAAAGTAAGCTCAGAAGCAAACCAAGTCGGAGTTATAGGAGTATGTGCGGGATACAATGATCGAGGGTTTATCCCTGCTTCTTTAGCTAAGACAACCAAGCAAACTGGTAATGAACCCAGCGAAGGGATAAAAGTTACTTTAAAAGATGAATACGCAAACCTTCCAGATCAATATTCGATGATAGCTGTCAACTCTATCGGTGAAGGGAAAATCAACGTCTGCGGTCAGGCGGGGAATATCTCTGTTGGAGACTTAATTGTCGCATCTGATATGCAGGGTAAAGGTATGAAGCAGAGTGATGATATAATTCGCTCGTACACGGTAGCTAAATCACGCGAGAATGTGACGTTCGCATCCGCTGATGAGGTTAAACAAATCGCTTGTATTTACTTAGGTGGATGATATGGCTGATCCAATCAAACTCGTACAAGGGGATACAGCCCCGCAAATCAAAGCAACTGTAACCCGTAGCGACACAGGCGATGCTGTTGACGTGTCTGATGCAACAGTAAAGCTCCATTTCCGTAGAAAGTTCTCTGAAACTGTATTGTTCTCACTGACCAACCAAGGCACATCCGATCAGGCCGCAGATGGCATTTGTATCTTTGTCTTTGCCGCAGGGAATCTTGATCTTGATGCTGGGGAGTATGAAGGTGAGATTGAGGTTCTGTTCAATGGTGGAACCCGTGAAACAGTGTATGAAACACTTAACTTCTTAATGAGAGAAGACTTCCAGTGAGTTTGAGCCTATCGGCGGCTATTGTTGCTAAGAGAATACTAGCCGCAATATCCGCTGGTAGGGTAAAGGCCGCTATATCAGCGGGACGAGTCCTTGCTTCTATCACCGCAAGCAGGATTAGCGCATCTGTAACAGCCGCACAACTTCAAGTTGCGATTGTTATTGGCCGGTTCATTGAGATATTGAGGACTCAAGACAATGTGTCTGTGTCTCAGATATTCAGTTTATTATTCGTCAAGAGATTATCTGACTCAGCAGACCTGACAGATGAACATACAATCGATTACGGTAAGAATGAGTCAGAATCTATTGGCGTTACGCAACTAGCCGCCAAGTCTGTATCTAAGCCAGAGACAGACGCCTTCTCAGCATCAGATGACAGCACGATTGCGTACGGCAAGAATCCAATCGAGTTTCCTAATCTCACAGAACAGGCTGTATTTTCATTCGGTAAATCTTTATCTGACACAGTAAACGCCACTGATGACGTTGATGGTAACGCAACCATCGAAGACGATCAGAATATGACGTACAACAAGATACGTCTAAATACAGCACAGGTTGCAGAGGCTCACGCGATTGATTTTGTCAGGGGGCCAATATCTGACGCATTTAGCGCATCCGATCTGCACTCACTGGCGTATGGCAAGGTTGTTAATGATAGCGGTGCGCTGACAGACTCAAACACCGTAGACTTTGGCAAGGCTCCATCTGATTCAGCCAACCTCACAGAGACACAGGAATTTGACCTAGGTACTGTCAAAACAGACTCAGCAAGCGTAACTGAAGCGCATGAAGTGTCATTTAGGTTTGTACAGGCCGATACAAGCTCTCTAGCGGACGATCACGCTGTTTCCTATGGCAGTATCCAAGCTGACTTAGGAAGCGTCACAGAGAGCATTTCAAACAGCCCAAGTAAAGTTCTGACTGACTCTGGTTCATTTACAGATGACTCTGTGTTTAATGTCGGCAAGAACCCATCTGATTCAGGATCGCTATCTGATCTGCACGTTGTCGATCTATCGAAGACACTAACTGACTCTGGCTCTGTTGCTGAGTCCTTTAGTCGAGTTGTAGCGTTTAGCCGATCATTTACTGAGACGATTTACGTTACAGATGATGTAAATGGTGCGGCAGTCGATGATGACCAGAACGCACAATTCTTCAAGAATCTTACAAACATTGGTTATACCTCTGATTCAGAGGTAAAATCAGTGGGTAAGAACCCGTCCGACTCTGCAAATTTCACGGAGTCAGGCGCGTATGAAGTGCAAGATTACGTTGATACGATGACGTATTTTGCTGAAAACTATGTCGGGACTACCGGCTCATTGTTCTAATAGGAGAACACCATGCTACAAGATAGCTTGAAACTAAGTGGACGGGTCGGAATTGTCCTACGAGACAAAGACGGCAATATCATTGACGAGCAGACGACTGAGAACTTGGTTGTCAACGATGGCCTGAACTTTATCTGTTCGCGGATGGAAGGCACGAGCCAAGACGTTATGTCGCACATGGCTGTTGGCACAGACAACACTGCCGTAGCCGCAGGGGATACAACTCTGGGTACTGAACTGGCACGAGTTGCTTTGACTAGCACCACAGTCTCTACAAACACCATTGAGTACGTTGCTTCATATTCAGCGGGTACTGGTACAGGTGCTTTGGTTGAGGCAGGTATTTTCAATGCCGCGTCAGCAGGTGATATGTTATGCCATGTGGTTTTCGATGTTATCAACAAGGCCGCCGCCGATAGCATGACGATCACTTGGACGATCACACTGACTGCATCTTAATTTAGGACGAGGAGCGTTTTTACATGGCTATTAAAACCCGCCAAACAGATGGTACTGGCGTAACCAATGAGAACGCTCCTCTGACTAATGAGGAATTAGACAACAATTTCATCGAGCTAGTTGCTGAAGATGCTTTGAAAGCTAACCTGTCTGGGGCCGCTTTCACTGGTCAAGTCACTATCAGTACAAGCACTGAAAATGCGCTCGATATTCTTGCAGGAACGAACAATCAAAGACTGCTTAGATTAAGCCATCCAACATCCCCTACTGCGGCGGGGGGATACTTTGACTTTAACTCCGATGGCACGACAGACGATAATGTTGTGACCTTTGGGGTAGAGTATTCTGGCACTGATTATGATGTGTTGAATATTCAGCGTTCAACCCAGCGCGTTGGCATAGGGACAATATCACCCTCCACTAATCTAGATGTTGTAGGGGCTAATAATAATACGTTTGACACTCCATACACAATTCTGCTTCAAGGCACTGATGCGTACAATTCAGGAAACGCTGGATCAGGAATTGTTTTTACTGGGGAGTATAATTCATCTGAAGCTAGTACAACTTTTGCTACTATTTCTGGCGTTAAAGAAAATATAACCGATGGTAATTTTACTGGCGCACTTCTTTTCGGAACCCGCAAGAGCAGTGGGACGGATATAGAATCCATGCGAATAGACTCTAGTGGTAACCTGCTAATTTCTGGAAGTAACACAACTCCAAATACCAATAGCGCAGGAACTACTGCTGATAATGAAATGGCACTGCGAAACGATGGATTAGCTTTGTTTAGTGCTTATAAAGCCACTACAAATGTTGGCGTGGTGATGGACATTAACCGCACAAGTACCGATGGGGGTATTCTTGGCTTCCGCAAAAACGGCACAACAGTCGGGTCGATTGGTACTAGAAATGGCTATCTCCACATTAGGACTGAGGCGGGAACAAACGGTTCTGGGATCAGATTTTCTGATGGGTATGTAATGCCTTGCGCTAGTGATGGCAGTAATAGTGATGCTACCACTGATTTAGGGTTGAGTGGTTCGCGCTTCAAAGACCTCTACCTATCAGGTGATAGCTACATTACATTCACTGATGATAATAGTTTTTCAGCATCTACAAGCTCATGGCATAACATCATAGTAAGGAACACAAGCGAGAACGCCAATAATTCTTGCGGGATTGTCTTTGAGTTAAATGACACTTATCACCAGAACGCAGGAACAGGCATTGCGGCTGTAAAAGCAAATACTTCAAATGACTATGGTGCTGATCTAGTAATCATTACGCGCCCTGAATCTGCGGCGGCGGTAGAAAGGATGCGAGTAACGAATGATGGCAAAGTCGGGATAAACGAAGACGATCCATCCGCCAAATTGCACGTTAATTCAGGAACTATCGACAATGTTGCTATATTTGAAAGTACAGATCAGGCCGCAAGTATAAGATTAAAAGATAATTCAACTTATTCCGCAGTCAGCCAATCTGGAAGCAATTTTGATATAAGTTCTGACGCTGGGAACACGGATGATGATTCTAAGCTCAGATTGCTTACAGATGGTGCTGTCAGGGCTGAATTAAACAACATCGGTATGTATGCAAGTGAGTTTCGCGCAATCAATTTATTTGACCTAGCGGGCGGAACCGGCAACTCCTATGACCATCGAGTTATCTTACTTGCTCCGCTTATTACGACTAGCACATCTCATCAAAACCGTGTCAATGGTCGTATTACGATGGCAAAGACCGGAGGTAATGTTTGCGACTTTTTTGATGTATACGTCAATAATGTCTACACCGATAATAGAGCGAGTTTTATATCACATGGGCAGAGAACTGGTCATAAGTTTGTTAGCTTTGACTATGACAATATTACTTGGTTGGGGATCGAGTTTGCGTACACAGCCAATCCATATAACGAAGCTTATTTCATCGGCCAAGCAATTACAGACATAAGTGGTGCGGCAGAACATCAATTAAAAGTCATTTCATACAAAGATACGCAGTCTGGAACGACAGTTCTTAACCAAGAGATTTACGATTCGATTGCGGATTACACTCCAAACGGTTTAGCGAAAGTAGATACGTCTTCATCAAGTTTTCTAAGTGGGCCTGTGACAATCGACAATTCTGATGATGTTGGGCTGACTGTAAAGCAATCAGCTACAAGAGGCGGAATCCGATTAGGCGGCGGTAACGGGACAGGTAATCATCGGCTGTACTTCCAAGCGGATGCGTCAAACGCTTATATTGACAGCTATGGAGGGGATGCATACAACTCATTATCAATAGAGGCTAGCCCATTAAAACTAAACAATAGCAGTAACGGCGCAATAACCACAGGCTCAGGCCAATTTACATTCAGTGGCGGAAGCACTGGCAGTTATGGGCCGATTATAAGCTCTACGTCTACTGGTGGCCCTGCGATAAAACTAGACTCAAATGGCACAAACGGAAAAGAACTTTGGCTTATATCTAACGCAAGTGGGAATACTGACGGTGGTGGAAGGTTCCAATTTTGGAATAATTCGGACAACAGAACATTTGCAACATTTGCCGCCAATGCCGGAGAAAGAACTAAGCTATATAACCCTGTCGAAATTGCTCACACAAATTTATCAGCAGAGCCATATTCAGGGTTACATATTAAGAATACTAACTCCGCTAGTGGGGCGGCCTACACAGGTTTGTATGTTGATGCCGCTATTCAATCTCACATTCGTCTTGCTACTGCGGGATCGCTTAAATGGCAGATGCGTACAGGCACGACTACGAGTGGTGAATTAAGATTCTATTCTTGGGACGGTAGTGCTGACGTATTTACACTTGCCAGTAATGGCAACGCTACTTTAACTGGCGAATTGACAGTCAACTCTGACGAGCGCATCAAAGACAACATCGAACAGATTGATGGTGCGCTTGAGAAAGTACAAGCTATTCGTGGTGTAACCTTCAACAGAACTGATACTGATGACGATACACGCCATGCAGGGGTAATCGCTCAAGAAGTAGAGAAAGTCCTGCCAGAAGTGGTCAAAGACGGCGAGGATGGTATTAAGTCAGTCGCCTACGCAAACATGGTCGGCCTACTCATCGAAGCGATTAAAGAACAGCAGACTCAGATTGACGATTTGAAGGCAGAAGTCACTCGACTGAAGGGGTTTGAATAATGGCAACTACATACGGTGCAAATGGTCAGCAAGTCGTTCAGACTATAACCACATCAGACGTTGCGTTTTTTTTGATAAATTTAGAGCCTTATGTCAATCGGATCAGAGTCAACTATAAGATGAAGGCCAATACACTGGGAACGCCATACATCAGATTCTTCAATGCCGCCAATACAAATGATGCGGCAACCCGAATGTATATTAAGGCGCATAATGTTGATGAGGCTCCTACTGATACTCATACTTATTATACAAGTGGCACTGCGTTAAATCAGGAATTTCATTACGTTTCCTCTTTTTATCACAATGCTACTACAACTTATCCTACTGATTTTTTGGATTTAACAGTCATCAGAACCAGTTACGATCATTTTTTTCAGCCCGCTTTCTTTTCCGAAGATAGTTACATAACCAGTTCTGGGACAAGACGTATTTCTCATGGCGGCGGCACTATATCCTATCGCTCATCGGCAGATGAAGAACCTTTGGGGATGTTGATTGGCTTTAACAATAATGGTCAATTTGCAAAGGCAAATGTTAAGCATTGGGTGGAAGGCCAAGTTTTTGAGGGCGTAAACTGATGGCTTTCAATCTTGTCAGAGAGGGGTTTGACTATAATGCTAGACAAAGCGTTACTACAAGCAGTCCGACTACGACAGAATTTAATGTAGATATTCCATCTGGAGACAGGGTTACGAGAATTGAGTTTCAGTGTTACCCATCAAGCTCAACTGGGACAATAGACCCAATCATGGATTTTTATGATGCTAGCAACAACCAGTTACGTTGGACGGGAAATTACAGGACTCATCGAGGCGGATCAACTCGGGGGCATTCTTCATCACTTAACAACTTAAATTCTGTATTCTTAGGCGGCTTTCAAATTGATAATTCACCAAGTTACCACTCAAATTGGTTTATCGAGGTAACAAATCTATCTGGATACAACACGAACGTCATGTTTCGCGGATCGTACAATTCAACAACCACTGGGTACGAAACTATGATTTACGGGGCTGTAAGGATTGGAGGAGCCAATGGTTCTGTTGTTGAAGTCAGAAAGGTAACTCTTTCTCTTTTTGGCGGTACAGCATTTGATGTTGCTAATTATATCAGCATCGTGGGGATTGATTTGTAATGGCGATCTTTACTGGTTCAGGATTTGATTGGGTACAACTGCTAGAAGTTAGTGATACATCAAGCGAATATGAAACAGAACACATCATCTCTTGGAATGAATATGTAGAGTCTGGCACTGTTACGGAAGGGACATATATGATTTATATATGCTATACCCAAGCAACAGTTGATGGCACAACTAGTCTAAATACACAAAATGCTAGCCCAAGCTTCCAGATGATGAATCAAGGCACTGCCTTGCCTACGACTTTTTTTACTATCTCTTGGCATAATGGTTTTAATTGGACTTATAACTCTACTGAAAGCTCTGCCACAGCGCAAAGATTCTTTTCTGGAACAAATCCGACTTTCCCTAGCACATTACACAGTGTTGTTGTAAGAATGGAATTGCGACTAGAGGTTGGCAATTGTGCCTATCGTGGACAAGTAGTAGGGCCGATATGTCCAGACAAAGGTAGGCCAATTCAAGGATACTTTCATGGGCGAGTACATGACTATACTAATCTTCCAACGAATATGAGATTGTTCACTTTTACTAGCAGTATTGGTAGTGACGTATACTTCCCAAGGTGCGTTGCAAGTGCATATCGAATGAATACTTCATGGTGATTATATGATTGAAGAAGGACAATACCCCCCAACTCCTGCGCGTGATGACTTGCCAGATGAGTCAACAGCAGAGATAAATCGCGTCAATAGAGATTATCTGCTAGAGCAATCAGATTGGACGCAACTCTCTGATGTAAATCAGCAGACTCGCTATGCGTATGTTGGCTATCGTCAGGCTTTGCGTGATCTTCCCGATCATCCAAACTGGCCTCGGTTAGCAGTAGAGGATTGGCCTAAAAAACCAAACGTCTGATATAATTCGTTGACTTTAAAGGAGGTTCAACGTGGATAAGCGTACAGTAGCTTCAGCACATGAAAGAATTGATGAGCTTGCATCAGAGTTTGCCAAGCATGAGGCTGTCTGCACTGAGCGTTGGACTGAGACAATTCTAAGAATCAAACGAATCGAAGCCATAATGATCGGCACAGCAGGTGCAACCATCATGCTCCTCATTTCCCTTCTCGCTAAGACGTAGCCATGATCTTTGAAGCCATAGCCGCTATCAAGATCGCAAACGAGGCTATCGGCGCAATCAAAGAGTTTGCAGGTCACATTCAATCTGTTGGTGAGATGGGGCCGCAACTTACTAAACTCGCTGATGCTAAAGGCGAAATAGAAAAGAAAGCTAAAGATGGCGACATGGATGCTTTTTTTGCCTTGGAAGATATTCGTAAGAAAGAAGCTGAAATTAAGCAAATGTTTATCTATAACGGTCGGGCAGGACTGTGGGATGACTACCAGAAGTTCATAGCTAACCGTAAGCAAATGCGGGAGAACGAAAAGAAACGTGCAGAAGCTAAAGCACTGGCTCGTAAAAAAGCCATACAGAATGGATTTTTGTATGGTGCTGTTGGCATTGCTGTTCTCGGTGCTGTGGGCGGGGCCGTGGCCCTATTACTGTGGCTTATTAGCCTTAAAGGTAAGTAACTTATGAGTATGATTCAGGACATTATCCGTTTACCGCATGGACTATTAGGCGTTGCGGCAAATCATTATCAAGGTCTTTCGCACGTCCACAAGTTCGGTGCTGTCCCTGCAATGAGTCAGAATAGTACCGGAACAATCTGGGACGTAAACGACACAGCCTACCCTTGGTCATCCTTTACTTCTGCTGGAACGCTGTCTGTACCGGCTGTCAATGCGTCTGATAATGGTAAAACGATACGGATTATCGGTTTGAACGCATCCTATGACCTAATTCAGGAGGTTGTGACTGTTTCCAGTGCTGAAGCGACAGCTACTACCAGTTCATTCATTCGTGTAGTAGAAGCCTTTATTACAAACGGATCAGCAATAAATGTAGCTGACATAAATGTTCAAAAAGGCGGTGTGACTGTTATGCGGATCACTGCTGGCAAGGCTGTATCTCATGCCGCGATTTACACTGTTCCGGCTGGATACACAGCGTACATAATGAAAGGCGCGGCTACTTGTCAGGATGGTGCTGATGCGACTGGCGATATGTACGTTCGGTATTTCGGCGAAGCCTCTTTTCGCGTAGGTCATTCTTTTGAATTTTCTGGTGCTGGCGGCGAGTATATGTATGACTTCGGTATACCTCTACGAATACCAGAAAAATCTGATATTGATATAAGAGCGACCGTCCGATCAAACAACGCCAGGATCACTGCGGCATTTGATATAATGCTTATTGCGGACAAGTCTTAGTGGACCCTTTAACTGCGATAGCTGCTTTTAACGCAAGTTACGCAGTTGTCAAAACTGCGGCAAGCAACGCAGGTGAAATATCACAGATATTTGCCAACATTGGCAAGATGATGACAGCCAAGCAAGCTGTCGAGAAAGCGGTTGCCAATAGCCCAGAAAAGTCCGACCTAGAACTCTATGCTGCCCAGGTGGAGCTAGAGCAAAAGTGGGCAGAAATCAAAGAAATGCTGGTGTACAGTGGGCATTGGAACCAGTATCAAAAGTTCGTTGAAGATAGGCGCGAAGCCGAAAAGCAGAAGAAAATCGAGGAAACCAAGGCCAAGCTCAAGAAGCAGAAGATGCAGCAGGACATTGCGATTATTGTCGGTGGTTCACTGGCGGCTATCGCTGTTGTCTTTGCTTTTATCTGGGTAATCTCATCAGCAAAGGGGTGAGCCATGTGGATTCTATTTGTGATTTTGTTAGAGGTTGATCGGTATATCGTCGCTCCGCAGGGCGTATATCCCACGATGGTTGATTGCTTTGAGGCTAGAGACTTCTTCATGGCTACCGCACCACAGCCAAAGATTAACTACGACTCGATCTGTATTCAGACAGATCACAATATAGGAGGCACATAATGATCGGTGTCATCAGCAAGATGCTAGGATCAGGCAATGTAATCGAGAAGGGTCTTGACCTGATTGACAACATGCACACCTCAACAGAGGAAGAGATTGCCGCAAAAGCCAAGGCAAAAACGGACTTGCTCTCCGCATATGCACCATTCAAGCTCGCGCAGCGTTACCTGGCGCTGATGTTTGGATTAACATTTTTGTTAAGTTACGTCTTAGTTCTGGGCATGACAATCTCAGGCCAAGGCGATCCAGACGCAGTGACTAAGGTCATGGAGCAGTTCAGTATTAACTATGCCATGCTCATCATCCTTGGCTTTTACTTTGGCGGAGGAGCCGTCGAAGGATTCATGGAGAAGAAAAAGAAATGACTTGGAGTTCACCATTCTTCACAGAGGAAGAAATGCGATGCCAGTGTGGGTGCGAGCAGGACGGTATGCACAAAGAATTTATGGAGAAGCTGACAAGCCTCAGAGCGGATTGGAGTCAGCCGATGACAGTGACGAGCGGCTACCGCTGCCCGAATCATCCCATAGAGGCAAGGAAGACAAAGCCAGGCGCTCACGCAAGCGGCAGAGCAGTTGATATAGCGATTCAAGGAGAAGACGCATACAAGTTCCTGTGTGCGGCGCTAGGGCATGGATTTACTGGGATAGGTGTGAACCAAAAGGGTTCCGCGCGCTTCATACATCTGGATGATTTAACCAGAGATGAGGGGTGGCCTCGACCGACCATTTGGTCATATTGATAAGTTGGGTCAATGGAGAAAAGGAAATTTCCTGCGACCCAGGCAGAGGCACTAAGACAAGGTGTTACTTACTATTTCACCGGCAAGCCATGTAAGCATGGTCATCTGTCGGAGCGATTCGCTAAGAACAAGAACTGCCGCGAGTGTTTACGCATACGAAATCGCGCTAGAACAAAAAAAGATTACTGGCTCGACTACGGAGACGAAGCCTACAAGCAGCATAAAAGAGATCGAGCGAAGCGATATGCAGACTCAGAAGCCCACAAGCGAGCAGTTAAGAATCGCCGATACTTTGAGAAGAAATCACGAGTCGCAACCGATAAAGGCATTACAGAGCTACGCAGGATTCGACTTGAGGCACAGTTGTTATCTATCGATACTGGTATAAAGCACGAAGTTGATCACATCATCCCACTGATCCATGAATTGGTGTGCGGACTAGACGTACCGGATAACGTACAGGTACTCACTAAGGCAGCCAACAGGCAAAAAGCATCGCGGTTCGACTCAGACAGACAGTCACAGATTCAGGACGAATTGATCAAAAAAAAGCCCTCAAAAGAGGGCTAAAGTCTCCTGCATAGGGGGGCAGGTGAGGGAAAGTTCGATGAACTCCCTTGCAATTTACATGCCACTCATCTTATTTGCAAGGTTTTCAATCGGATAGTCCGGGCTTCTTTGGCGGGAGTTACTTTTTCGGGTTGTGCTTTGTAGTGTCGTCTAGGCCATTTGACGGTAAACTCGCCCACCTGTGCGACTTCGCTATCTTGCATTTCCGACATAATCTTGGTTTGCACTGTACCGATCTCTGCTTCGATGTCTTTAGCTTTCTGGAGTAGTCCAACCAATCGTTCCACATCATCAGCGAGGCTGTTGAGTTCAACAGGATCAGTATTCCCTCCTTGATGTGTCTTGCTACAGTCATCTACGTTCACCGGCGGATAAAATCTTTCTTCAGCCACTCTATCACGGAAGTCGAGACAAAGATCACCGATCACTTGTTGCATGACTGGATCGCTACGATAAATCTTGTAATGACGATAGTTGCCGCGATGCACTGTGGCTAGAATGCCAAACTTCGCATCGACAGCCATCATCTGCATCTGTAACTGTACTGGACCACGCCAGATTGGCGTTTTAGCGTCATAGCGTTGTTCGGTGGTCTTCACCTCGATTGGAACGGGTCCGCTGAGTTCGATGTGCGGTAATTCTCCATCAATCTCAACCAAGTCATTAGCGAATATTGTTGTAGTGTTTGGCAGTGTAATAAGTGCGTCCATAGAGCATTGCCAACTGCCGTCTTCGGCGTGAAAAACAGACGGGGATAGCTCTGGGTCAGGTAAGCCAAGTTCTTGGCAAACATCGACTGCAATGGTCGATTCAAATAGGTTGCCGCAATAAGCGGGTTCACTATGGGCGTTATCACGTTCGTACTCTCCATGCTTCGCTGCGATGGACTTCCTCAGTTCATCGTTTGGCGTTGAGTAAGGATGCCCTTCCTTGGCGATTAGCCAGGCATACAGGACCGGGATTCTACTCCCAGACATCAGCCGATCATCGGATAGTTTTCCTACCATTTGTGTTTCCCTTTGTCTAATTAGTTGACACTCAGATTAAGGGGCGTTAAGTTAGTTGTCAACAGGAGGTGTTATGACACTTGAAGAAACAATCAAATACTACGGGAGTATTAAGGGGCTGGCTGATTCGCTTGGGGTTAGTCGGCAGACGATCTACCTGTGGAAGAAGAAGGGCAAGATTCCTTTCGCTAGACAAGCACAGATCGAACTTGAAACCAGAGGAAAGTTAAAGGCAAAACAATGAGCAACCATTGGGAAAATCGTGTGAACAGAAAAATAGACCCAGAAGACATTCCCTTGATCCATGCGCTGTACAAGGAAG
>Ga0208645_1003169_pt1 | contig 12369 bp, 9 predicted proteins | sample VirMetDEL_Sep_01_FD_184519 | JGI IMG/M metagenome (GOLD analysis project Ga0208645, IMG submission 184519) | Aqueous microbial communities from the Delaware River and Bay under freshwater to marine salinity gradient to study organic matter... | ecosystem: Environmental > Aquatic > Marine >...
GTTATGAAGACCTATCTGAAATTCGGAACCCTGCTGCTGGCGCTGTGCCTCGCCCTGCCGGCCGCGGCCATGACACTCAACGAAGCCATGTCCGCGCTCGGCCAAGCCAAGGCCAGCGGCCAGCTCGGCGAAAAGCCCGACGGCTATCTGGGCGTGGTGCAGAGTGGTGGCCAGGCTGAAGAAATCGCCAGCCAGATCAACCAGGCGCGGCGCGCCGAGTACTATCGTCTGGCGCAGAAGAACGGCATCGGTGTCGCTGACGTCGAGGCGATTGCCGGCAAAAAAGCCATCGAGAAAACCCCAGCTGGTCAGATCATTCAGCTGAACGGCAACTGGATCAAAAAGTAAGCGAAGCCTCCGCGGGGTGCATTCGCACCCCGTTTCTTTTCGACTTTAGAACCAGGTCGAAACCGTCAGCGAGCCGAACTGATCGTGCTCGTCTTGCCCGTTGAATTCACGGGTGCGCCAGACCCTGGCGAAAGCCAATTGCCAACTGTTCCAGGTCAGCGCGACGCCTGCTTTGGCATCGCCAACCCACTCGTTTGGGTCTACCGAGTGGCTGTCCTTGAAAGTATTGCCTTCGAGCAACATGTTTTGCGCCATGTAGCGCCCTTCCACGTCCGCGAACAGGCTCCAGGCGAAGCCGCCGCCCTGATTGAAAAACATACTGCCACTTTGGGCGGGCGCCACGGCCGGAATGCTGAAGCTGCGCTCCAGCCGCTGCCCGAAGCGCAAACCGAACCCGGCAGAACCGTAGGTGTAAAGATTGCCCAACGCGAATCCGGCACTCGGGCCGTATTCGAATTCCAGCCCGGCAAGGCGTTGCTGCTGCCACCAGCGGTACTGGTAAGCGAGGTTGACGATGGGTTCGTTGCGCAGCTGGTTGTCCCAGCCGCGCGGGTCGTCGCTATTGGTGATTTCATGCACCCGGCGCTGAATTTTCTCGCCACCGGCCGCCGGGCCGACGATACCGATGTCCAGATGCAACCCACTGGCGCCGCGCCAACCCTCGTGTTGGTCGTCCGAGAAGATCGACATGCCGGCAAACAGCAGCGCAGCATAGGGACGGTCATCCTCGATCAGCTCCGCACGCCTGATGTTGTCCGGCGTGTAGAGTTGATGACCAAGCCGATAGGCGATGTTGTCGAGCTCCTCTGCCTCCCAACCTGGCATCGCCTCTGCGAACCGTCGCGACCAGTGATCGGCCTCGGGCTTGAACGAGCGCATCAGTTCGAAGCCGTTGGTGTAGTGGCCATCGTCAGAAGCAAAAATGTCGTTTTCGATTTTCAGCGAGTACAGGCCCGCCTGGCTCACCAGCGGCGTACAAGAAACAATGACGGCGAGGGACACGCGTGTGCGCAGCTGCGAAATAGCCATGACCCGGCTCCTTGGTTACATGCAAGCAGGTATGTATCAGCCTGTTAGAGCCGGGCCGCAGGTTAAACGTTCAGCATGAGCGCGGTGCACGAGATGCGCAACGGCATGGATGGCCGCCTGTAAAGGAGCGCATCAGGTTCCGATGACGCCCCCGTCATTTTTGGTGATGAGCACCGTGGAAGAACGAGGGCGCGTCTTGCCATCGCTGGCTGGGAAGCTCAGCTCGGGGTGTTGGATATTGATCCACATGGCGCGGTAATCCGGACTCCAGGTGATGCCTGTGATCTCGCACCCACGCGGGCCAACCAGGAAGCGCCTGACCTCGCGAGTTCGAGGGTCAGCGCAGAGCAGCTGATTGGTGCCCATGGCCTGCATCGCGGCCTCTTCGTCGCCGTAGTCGGTTTCGATCCACAGCCGCCCTGCTTCGTCGAACGCCAGGCCATCTGGAGAGGAGAAGATGTCGCCGTTGATCGTACCGGTGAGGTTGGGTGGCACCGGCTGGCCGCTGGCATCCTTGGCGCCTGGTTGTTCCCCGGCCAGTAGAAAGACTTCCCAGGTAAAGGCGGTGGCGGTCGGGTCGGCGCCCTTCTCGTTCCAACGCAGAATCTGCCCGTGCAGGTTGACTGGCCTTGGGTTGGCCTTGTCGGTTGGCCACTTGACTCCACGGTTGTCGTTGTTGGTGAGCGTTACGTAGACCTCACGGCTACGCGGGTGCACTGCAACCCACTCGGGTCGGTCCATGGGCGTCGCGCCCGCTTGGTCCGCAGCGGCACGCGCATTGAGCAGCACCTCGGCCTGATCGGTGAATCCATTCTCGACGGTGAGCCCGTTCTGGCCGTGGACCAGCGCCAGCCATTCACCGCTGCCATCGGCATTGAATCGCGCCACGTAGAGCGTGCCGCTATCGAGCAACTGGCGGTTAGCCTGATCGGCGCCCGGCACGAAGCGGCCGGCGGGGACGAACTTGTAGACGTACTCGCCCTTGGTGTCGTCGCCTGAGTAGAACGCCATGCGGCCGTCTTCACCCAATGAGAGCACCGAGCATTCGCGGCAGTAGCGGCCAAAAGCGGTGCGCTTGACCGGTTTGCTCTGCGGGTCGAACGGGTCGACCTCGACCACCCAACCAAAGCGGTTCGGTTCGTTCACGTAGCCGCTATGGGGTTGCGTCGGGTCCGGCGTGGCGTTGAAGCGCGCGTCGGCGGTTTCCCAGCCGTAGAGCTTGCTCAAGCCTTCGCCAGCAATGCCGTAGCGCTTGTGCGACCTACGCTTGGCCAAATCGGCAGCGTCGTGGTTGACGAAATAGTTGTGCCAGTTTTCTTCACATATCAGGTAGGTGCCCCAGGGCGTGAACCCGCTGGAGCAGTTGTTGACCGTACCGATGATCTCGCGCCCACTCGGGTCGGCAACGGTCTTCAGCGCCTCGTGGCCGGCCAATAGGCCGCCAACTGCCATCGGCGTCATCGCTGATATGCGGCGGTTGTAGCGCGACGGCATGACCCGCTGCCATTGGCCCTGGGCATCCTTCTTCACCTCGATGATGCTCAGGCCGTGGGCTGCCTGTTCCTTGCGCACCTCGTGCAGCGGGCGCTTGCCGTCGACGAAAGTCATGCCGTTGGGGTGCAGCGGCGGGTTGACGTATTCGTGGTTCATCACCAGCAAGCCGTGACTATCAGGTGCGTCAGGGAACGGGAAGAAGTGCATGCCGTCATGGTTGTCGCCGGCCTGTTTGAGCTGGGCCTGCCAGTCGTCGCTGGCGTCCGGGTTCCAATCTGGCGCATCGGCCAGCACGGCGTCGCCCCAGGAAAAGAAGGTGCGCGCGCTGTAGCCCGGCGCGACCTGCACACTGTCGAATGTTAGGTCGAGCTGGGTAGGAATCCCGGCGAAACCGATCAGCGAATCCGACTGTACGGCGCCACGACAGGCACTCAGCGCGCCGCCGAGAAAACCCAGCGCGGCGAGGCCCATGCCGCCCTTGAGCAGGTTACGCCGCCCCTGATCGACCAGCTGCCTTAGCGAGGGATTGTCGCTGGGGTTGTTGGCCTGATCGTCCAGGGCGGAAAGATTAGCGTGGAAATTCTGAAAGTCCTGTTTCATTCACTGGCTCGTCTGGCAAATGGATCTGCTGCGCATCACTGGATGCGGTAATGAAAGGTGTTCTTCACTTCGGGAACGGCCACGGCGCGGCCGTCGACGATCCGCGGCTGATAGCGAAAGCTCTTCGCCGCCGTCAGCGATGGCCGGATGAACAGCGGATGGCAATCCTCCCGGGCCTTCGGGTTTTCGATCCGCCCCTGCGGGTTGACCGAGTAACTCACCGTGCAGCTGCCTTCGATGCCCTTGTCCAGTGCACGCTGCGGATAGTCCGGCGCGTCCTTGGCAATCGGCAGGTACTGGCGGCTGGCAGCTGCGGCGGCCTCAGCCTGTCGCGCGCGTTCGGCGGCGGCAGCTGCTTCGGCCCGAGCTGCCTGGTCGCGCTGTTGCGCCTCGCGCGCCAGCTGCTCGCGGCGCTCGGCTTCGAGCCGTTCCTGCCGCTCACGCTGACGTTTCTGCTCGCGCTGTTCGTCGCGTAGACGTTGCTGCTCCAGGCGCGCCGCCTCTTCCTGTTTCTTCTGCTCGGCCCGCTTGAATGCCAGCTCGGCCTGTTCGAGCCGATGCTGTTCGATTCGCGGATCCACCTGCGGTTCCTCGAGGACCGGCTCAATGGCTGCTTCGACCGGCTCGGGCGCAGGTCCAGGTTCGACTGGCGCCTCGAGTTTCGGCTGCGGCACCGGCAGGCTGACCAGCTGGGTCTTGAGCACCTGTGTGGAGCCGGGCGGCGTCAGTTCGGGCGTCCAGCCGTGCAGCAACAGACCGAGCACCGCGGCATGCAGCGCGACCGTCACCGTCGCCGCGCTGGCATGGCTGCGCCATTGCGGTCGAGCCACCGGAAAGCTGCTGGGCAGCGGCATGCTCAAGCTGCTCATGGTGCGGGCTGCCCGGGGGGCGCCTCGGTGATCAGGCCGAGATTGACCACCCCTCCGCGCTGCAGCTCGGCGATCCCGGCCACCACGCGGCCATAGTCCGCCGCATCATCGGCGCGCACATAGACCTGGGTGTCGCCGCGCTCGGCGATGATCGCCGCGACCTTCTCGCGCATTTCCTCGAGACCGATGGCACTGTCGGTCTGGTCATCGGCGTTCAGCTCGTTGCCCAGGTTCCAGTAGAAGCCGCCATCAGCCTTGACCGACAGCGTGAGGATCTGCCGCTCGTTCTCGGTGGGCATCGCCTCGGCGGCAACCTTGGGCAGCTCGATCTTCACGCCCTGCACCAGCATCGGCGCGGTGACCATGAAGATCACCAGCAATACCAGCATCACGTCGATATAGGGCACCACGTTCATTTCGGCCTTGGGGCCATGTTTGCGCTGCGGTTTGACCAGCATGGCGAGGCTCCCTTCAGGCGGCTGCGGCGATACTGGGCGAGCCGGCATGCAGCCGGCGATGCAGCCGCGCCTGCAGTTCGTTGGCGAAACTGTAGTAACGCGCGCTGAGCGTCTGGCCGCGGGCCGAGAAGCGGTTGTAGGCCATCACCGCCGGGATCGCGGCAAACAGGCCGATGGCCGTGGCGATCAATGCTTCGGCGATGCCCGGCGCGACGGTGGAGAGGGTCGCCTGCTGCACCATGGACAGCCCGAGGAAGGAGTTCATGATCCCCCAGACGGTGCCGAACAGGCCGATGTAGGGGCTGACCGAACCGACGGTGGCGAGGAACTGCAGGCCGTTTTCCAGCCGCTCTTCCTGCTCGGCAATGGCCACATAGAGGCTGCGTTCCACTCCATCGATCACCGCATCCGGAGCGATGCCGGGCTGACGCTGCAGCTGACTGAACTCCTGATAGCCGGCGAGAAAGATGCGCTGCAACGCCGCTTCGCGGGGGAGCGACTGATCGTTGCCCTCGCGATAGAGCTGGCTGAGTTCGCCGCCACTGCGAAAGCGCTGCAGGAAGCTTTTCAGCAGCCGTTCGCTGCGGCGCAGCGCGGCGCCGCGCTGGATGATCAGGTACCAGCTGGCGACGGACGCCAACACCAGCGTCGTCATCACCAGTTGCACCACCAGGCTGGCTTCGCTGACCAAACCCCAGACCGACATATGTTCGTTTTGCATTTCTGCTCCTCCGGCCGTCCCATGCAACGGCGCTCATTGGATTGCATTGGGGTTACGCTTCGATGACAGCGCGGCGTAACCCGACAGGTTCGCGCCGCGTCAGTCCAGCCCCAACACCTCGACTACCGCCGTCCACGGCACGTATTTGTAGTTCTGGGCGCCTTCGGGCATGCGCTTGCGGCCGTCCTGCACCACCAGCATGCCGCGACCCCAGACGCCGCCGAGGTTGGCCGAGGTGACCTCCAGGCCGTCGGTCTCCGAGGCACCATCGATACCACGCTCGGCATTCAGGCCTACGCGGAAGGCGCCGCGCACGGCATAGGGCGCGCGCGCATCGAGCACCAGATAGCTGTCGTTACCCTGGCTGGAGACCACCAGGTAATCGCTGGCCGCACCGCCATAGATCGCCAGCCCCTCAACATCGGCATGCAGCGGGCCGCCCACATCGATAACCTTTTCCAGCGCAGCCGCATCGCTGCGCAGATCCAGCGTCCATACCGCCGCGTCTTCCTCGCCCACAAACAGTCGCTGGTTGCGGTCATCGGCGACGCAGCCTTCAGGCTGGCTGTCTACCTTGAATTCGCGCACCTGCTCGCCACGCGGCGAACCGCTGCGGCCATCGAGGCGGTACTGCAGGAACGTGCCGTCCTTGTCATTGGCGATGGCATGGATCGCGCCCTGTTGGTCCTTGAACAGGCACAGGCCGTAGATTTCACTGAACGGCGTGTCGATCTCACCGATGCCGCTGACCTCGCCGCTGTGTGGGTCGATGGCGAAGAGGTGCAGGCTGTTGTGATCACGATTGCTCGCCACGGCCAGATCGACCCGCTTGCCACCGAGGGTGAAGCCGGAGCGCACGTCGACATTGTTCAACCGCCCTACCGGTAGGTACTGCAGCTGCTTGCCGGTCAGGTCGTAAACCGCCAGCCCGCCCTTCTTGTCCGTACCGAGCACACGGCTGCGTGCCGAATCGGTCGGATTGACCCAAATCGCCGGATCGTCCGCCGCATCGCCCAGGTGCGGCACCGGATCGGTCTGCACCATCGCGGGCGGCATCGGGATAACCGGCGTCACGGCCGGCGCATCCGGTTGCCAGTCCAGGCGAGCCATGTGCGCACCGCGATCGTCGGTCAGCAGCAGGTCCAGGCCCTGCTCGCCCAGCCGTGCACTGACCTGCTCCGGCTCGTCAAACCCGTTAAGCGCAATCACCTGATGGCTGCGCCAGGCATCGCCATCGCGCTCATACAGGTGCAAAACACCCGCTTCCGGATCCAAGGCCAGCATCCCGCCCGGCACCAGCGCCATGCCGGCGGCGGCTTCGGCGATGCCGCCGAACGGCTGCACCATGTCTATGGGATGGCGCTGTAACGGCGCTTCGGCGTCGGCGGCATAACGCCAGAGGCCGACGTTTTCCTCGTTCACCACCAGCTCGCCGGTCTGGTCGTCGACCTGGCAATAGCCGCTTTCCGGTGGCAGGCTCAGGCCGCGTACGCGCTGCGGCGCCGCCAGCAACTTCTGCCCGGCCGACACCAGCCATTGCTCGCCGATACCATCTTCACCGATCAGAAACAGGTAGCCATTGCGCCCGGCGTCGCGATACAGGCACAGCCCCTCGATGGCGAAGTCTGTCTTCGGCACGTACAGCGGCTGGCTCCACTGATGCTGGCGATCGAGCCAGAGCAGCACGGCCTGCTGACGCTTGCGGTCGAGCGTGGCGACCAGCATGCCCTCCTCGCTGGCACGATGATCCAGCCCCTCGAAGCGGCCTTTGAACGCACTGAGTGGCGCACCCTGGGCGTCCAGCAGCTCCACGCCGCGCGAATCCGGCCGAACCAGCACCTGCGAAGCGCCCGGCCAGAACTTATCGATGCCGATCAACTGGGCACTTTCAGCTGCCAAAGGTGTGGCGATCACGGTGCTCAGGTGCAGTGCGGCCTGGTTGGCAGCTGGCTGACCGGCTCCGGACTGACAGGCCGCCAGCGCAACGCAAAGGCTCAGCCACAAGGGTTTAAACGAAGTTACGTCCATGGTTTTTCCATTCAGCAGCCGCTGACCGGCACCGGTCCGAAGGGGAACGGAGCGGTGCCGGGGCGGCGTAAAAGTGAAGTCGGTAAGGGTCGCGATCAGAAATGCGTGAGGGTCAGGCCTAGCTTGTAGGTTGGGCCGTACTCTTCGTACTGGGCGTTGTAATTGCTGCGCCCGGTGTAGACGAAGTAGGACTCGTCGGTGAGGTTCAGCGCCTCGACTGTAAGCTGCAGGTTCGGCGTGATGAAGTAGCCGGCCTTGAAGTCGAGAAACAGCTGCTCGTCGGCGTAGAGGTCGTGCGCTTCATCGTCGACGCCGGACACCTCAGCCAGGTATTCGGACTTGTAGTTGGCCGCCAGCCGCATGTTGAAGACGTCGTTTTCCCAGCCAACCATCAGGTTGCCGACCGTATCGGAGTGGTTCGGCAGGTCGATGCTGCGACTGCTGTCCTGCCCTTCGATATCCGCTTCGGACTTGCTGAGGGTGGCGTTAGCGCCGAGCAACACGCCGTTCCAAGGGGCAGGCAGCCAATCGAGCTTCTGCGAGTAGGACAACTCGACACCGTAGAGCTTGGCGCTGCTGCCATTCTCGTAGCTCAGCGCCTCGTTGAAGCCGGCCCACTGTCCGTTGCCAGCCACGTCGGTGTTGTAGATGAAGTTGTCGATGTCCTTGTAGAACAGATACGCCGACACAGCGCCCGCGCGGCCCATGTAGTGCTCGATGCCGAAGTCGTAATTCATCGACTCCAACGGCTTGAGGTTGGGGTTACCGAACTCCGCCTCGTCGCCATCGATGATGAAACCGGGCGCCAATTGCTCGAAGGTGGGACGCACCACGGTGTTGGTCCAGGCCGCGCGCAGCAGGGTGTCATCCGTCAGCTGGTAGCGCACATGCAGGCCGGGCAGCCAGTGGTCGTAGCGGTTATCGCTGGAGATGGATTCGAACTCGCCCTCGCGTATACCGGTGCCCTTGGCGCTGAACTCGGTGCCCTCGTAGCGCAGGCCGGCGATGATGCGCCACTTGTCCAGGTCCAGGGTGTTCATGAAGTAGGCGGCATTGATGTCTTCGCTCATGTCGAAGTCACCGATGCGCGACTCTTCTTCGTCACGGAACGCGCTCGCGTCCAGACCACCAATGAGGCCTTCAAGGGCGCCGGCGCTGATGCCTGGGCCGAAGCGGTCGAGGCTGTAGTCGACGGTCCCGTGCTGGTAGTCGGCCAGATTCAGGTCATCGAAGTCATCGTAGGCCCAGACATCGACATCGTTATTCTTGTCGCGTCGGCTGAGCTTGCCGCCGAATTTGAACTGCGAGGCGTAGCCCTTGATGTCGTACTCGCGGGCCAGGTCCAGGCGGATGTTCTTTTCCTTGTCGCGGGCGTCGCTCTCTTCCCACTCCACCTCGTCCAGCTCGAAGCTGGCGGGATCGTAGAAGGACGGATCGCCAGTCAGACGCGGCTTAGTGGTACTGGAAAAACCAACGTCAGCGAAGTCGCCTTCGAAGGTAGCGCTGGAAATGCCGCCCGGGTTGCGCTCACGTGCCTCGCTGTAGCCGACCTGACCGCTGAGGGTCCACAGGCCCATCATGCGTTCGCCACCGAACACGTAGGACTGGATGGTCTGGGTTTCCTCGCGCGATTTCAGCTCACGCCAGCCCTCGGCATCGCCCAGCTCGCCGGCCAGCTGCGCATCCTCGAACTCGACGCCAGCAGCATTGCGCGTCTCGGTGTCCTTGAAGCGGCTGTACAGCGTGCGCAGGTAATAGCTGCTGAAGTCGTCTGGCTGGTAATCGAAGTTCAGGCCAAATCCGGTGCGCTCACGGGTGATCTCGTAGTCACGCTGCTCGAACTCCCGCAGCCGGGCCCCATCGTCTTCGAAATCCCACTTGCCGCCGGTCTCGACGTTGTCCGAGCCAAAGTCGCGTTCCTGCCAGCTCAGGGCGGCGGCCACACCGAAGTTGTCCACGCCATCGCCCAGGCTGAACCGGTTGCTGATGGCACCGGAGAATTTCGGGCTGGTCTTGCCGACGTTCTCGTCGTAGCTACCTTCGGTGCTGAGGCTGTAGAACAAGCCGTCGTGATCGAAGGCCGACAGGCTTTCAACTTCGATGGTGCCGCCCAGGGAGTTGGCGTCCATGTCCGGCGTCAGGGTCTTGACCACCGAAAGCGACTGCACGAGTTCGGACGGCAGCACGTCCAGCGCCACGGCGCGGCGGCCGCTTTCCGGCGAGGGCACCAGGGTGCCGTTGATGGTGACGCTGTTCAGGTCCGGCGCGATGCCGCGCACGCTGACGAAGCGGCCTTCACCCTGATCGCGCTCGACCGAAAGTCCGGGGATGCGCTGCAAGGCTTCGGCGGCGTTGTCGTCGGGGAGCTGGCCGATGCCATCGGCATGGACCACGCTTTTCACGCTGTCGGAGTTGCGCTGTTCCCTCAATGCTTCGTCGATGCTGACAGCCTGGCCGATCACCTCGACGTGCTCCATGACAAGCGGCTCCTCGGCCCAGGCCGAACCGGCGCTGATGGCCAAGGCCAGCAGGCTGATGCGGAACCCTGCATGACGGATGCCGCTGCGGTATGTGCTCATGAACAATCCCCCGAACGCTGTTTACCGGGTCCATCCCGGAACTGCAGCGGACGGTAGGGTCAGGATATGGCGGTTCTGTGACAGGGGTTGGTGCTGGGGCGCCAGCAAGCGCTGATTAGGGTGGTTTTTTGGGGGAGTTGAGCTGATATGACCTGGTTTGGTGGGTCGGGTTAGGGGTGTGTGAGGTGGCGGTTCGTGCCGCTGCCCGTTTTCGCGCGGTTCTGGACGCTGGCTTCGCCCTGCTGGGCGAGTCACTTTTTCTTGTGTGGCCAAGAAAAAGTAACCAAAAAGAAGGCCACCCCTACATCCGGGTTTTGCTACGCAAAACTTCCCTCCCTCCGGCGCTGCTCCGGGGGTCGTCGCGAAGGGACATCCATGTCCCATCACTCCTCGCTCGGCATCCATGCCTCGCGTCCCCCTGCGCAGCACCTACGCTCGGCCTCCTGAAGGGGAATCGGATCCGAGGTGTCTGAAAGTTTTTAAACAGCCAAGAACCACGCTTTGCTTCTTTACTGACAAAGCGAGCCATCAGACGCCGCCGAACGCCCCTTTCAGGAGGCCGAATGGAATCCGCGCGGAGGGGAGCGAGCGGCATGGATGCCGCGAGAGGACTAGGCGTCCCCGCGATAAAGGGCCATGGATGGCCCTTGTACGCCGGCCCCCCGGAGCGCGGATGAAATGAGGGAAGTCGAGCGAAGCGAACCGGGGACGCCTAGTCCGGATGCAGGGGCAAGACCTTTTGGTTCCTTTGGGCGGGGCCGGCCATCCGGCGACTGCCAAAAGGAACTCGCCCAGCAGGGCAAAACCAAGCCCTCAATCAACTCGCAAACAGGCCTTACAACCAAAACGACCCAGCGCCTCAGTTAGTCCCCCCCAAAAAAAGCGGTGAGCCAATTCAACCCCCATCCCATTCATCCAACCGTCACATCTATCTGTTTCCGTGCCCTCACGCACTGGCGCGCACCCCGCCACGGAGACCCGATGAAATCCCTGCTCTGTAGTGGTCAACTAATTGCGGACACTGCGATAGGTTGTTTTGCCTGTTCCCGTTCGTACGCTGTTGGCGGTCGATAACCTAGGCTCGAGTGCAGACGCACATTGTTGTAGAAACCAACGATGTAGTCGGCTATGTCGGTCATCGCTTCGCTGTGATTGGCATAGTCGCGCTGCCAAACCCGCTCCATTTTCAGGTTCAGGAAGAATCGCTCCATTACGGCGTTATCCCAGCAATTGCCTTTGCGGCTCATGCTCATGATCAAACCATGCTGGTTCAGTACCGCTCGGTGAGCCGCGCTGGCGTATTGGCTGCCACGATCGGTGTGCACGACCAGCCCCGGTGCTGGTTGGCGCTGCGCAATGGCCATTTGCAAGGCCGAACAGACCAGCTCCGCCGGCATATTCGGTGCCATCGACCAGCCCACGATCTTGCGCGAATACAAGTCCATGACCGCCGCCAGATACAGCCAACCACGGCGCGTGCGGATATAGGTGATGTCCGCCACCCAGGCCTGGTTGGCGCTTTCGGGATTGAACCGCCGGTTGAGGATGTTGGCCGCTATCGGCAGGTCGTGTTTGCTGTCTGTGGTGTGGATGAACTTGCGCTTCCAGGTGGGTCGCAGCTGGTGTTGTTTCATCAACCGCCTGACCCGGTAACGCCCGTGGTGGAAGCCTTGGAGCTTCAGCGCTGCCTGTAGCCGGCGGCTGCCATAGGTGCGTCCGCTCGCCATGAACAGGGCTTTCAGGGACATGCTCACAGGGCACGCCTTGGTCGGCTGTAAGACGTTTCGGCGCGCGGCGTAGTAACCCGAACGACTGACCTCGAGTAGCCCACAGAGTCTCTTGGTCATGGCCTTCTGTTGCGCGTGGGCGATCAGGCGATAGATCACTTCATTTCCCGGGCAAAGAAGGCCGATGCTTTTTTTAGCAGGTCGTTGTCCTGCTTGAGCCGAAGGTTCTCTATTTCAAGCTGCCGTATCCGCTGCTGCTCGGGCGTCAGCGGCTTCCCGATCCCCGACTGGCCGGATGCCTCGGCTTCGTACTGCTGCACCCAGCGACGTACGGCCGTCTCGCCAAGATCCATCTCCCGGCAAACTTGCGGAACACTCAAACCCTGTTCCTTGATCATTTTTACGACTTGCAACTTGAAGCTGCTGTCGAAATCTCTGCGTTTACGGCTCATGGCAGCTCCCTAGGTCAGTGGATTTTCCACCTATCGAGGTGTCCGGGGAAATTAGACCACTACA
>Ga0208645_1003170_pt1 | contig 12369 bp, 19 predicted proteins | sample VirMetDEL_Sep_01_FD_184519 | JGI IMG/M metagenome (GOLD analysis project Ga0208645, IMG submission 184519) | Aqueous microbial communities from the Delaware River and Bay under freshwater to marine salinity gradient to study organic matter... | ecosystem: Environmental > Aquatic > Marine >...
GTTTATAACTTTAGTAAAAGCTACAAAACAGTATCACATGATGTTCGTAGACTTCTTGATTGGGCTACAGGTAAAGAACTATCTGATGAAGCATTAGACAACCTTTTGGCTATTGTAGGTACAAATTTTGTTCCTAAGTTGCGTGGATTAGACGCAGTAGCAAGTAAAAAAGGTATGGATAAGCAATTAGCTAGAGATACATTTACTGATAAAGAGTGGGACACAGAACCTAAATTACAAGTTATAGATACAGGTTTAAGTTCTGCTCCAAAGTGGGCTATCAACTTAGAAGAGGGACAAAGAAGAACAAATTAGTATCGTCTAGTACAATCAATACATGGACGATTATAATTTTATGGATTACATGGACGAAGATTGCCCAAGTTGTGGTGCTTTATCCGGTGAAGATTGCTACGATACCTGTCAAGGAGTGCCTGTTCCTCCACAGATGTATCAATTTGTTGATGAACAAATGGCGTATGCAACTCATAAAATTAGTAGGAAGATTATGAAAACATTTGAAAAGAAAATTTTTACTGATAAGTTGAAAGATGTAATGGATAAGTGGGGAGATTTCACTAATCTTGCAGTTGCTCTTAAAAATGCTAAAGTACTAAATACTGCTGAAGATGTAATTCAGTTTATAGCAGAGCCGAATAAGTTCACAAGATACTTTGTTTTGTGGACTGAACTAGGTAAACCTATTGATGAAGATAGGGAAACTTGGACAATGTTTATGAAAGCGATTGAAAATGGTAAACAAACCTAAAATACAGGGAACTGCATTTGAAACTTTAACTGTTAATAAACTTAACGAGTATGGTTTTAAAGCTAGAAGACTTGCAGAGGGTGGCTCTAAAGATAAAGGAGACATAGAATGCGAGAATCCTTTTGTTGACAAGCTACCTTATCCTAAAATAATATTTGAAGCGAAGCACAGAGCAAATTTAAATGTTCATCAGACACTTGCAAAATCAAAAGAAAAAGCAGGTGGGGATGTAATTGTTGCTTGGAAGAAAACTAAGCGTAAGGGAAATTCTAAGGTAAGAGTTGCAGACGGAGAAAGAGTCGTGTATATTGTAGATGAGGAACTTATGTTTAGACTGCTAGAAGACTATAAAGGTACTTTTAAAACAAACCAAGAGGAGACTTTTTAATGTCAAAAGAAGAAGAAGTAAGGCGTTCAAACGCATTTAATAGAAATAACGGTAGGTCTAAACAAGAGTTAGCTAGGAAACTTTTAAAAGTTCCGGACAACAAAGGTGGAAGAATACCTGCTGATGAAGAAGATTGGAACTCTCATGTGTTATTTGAAGTTAAATCCGGTAAGCAAGTTGACCCTATTGCTACTAGATTCTATAATGCAGAGAGCCAAAACCAAGAATTTCAAGATTCTTGGGATACGAGAAAGCCATTCTCAATGATTGCTATGCCGAATGGTACAGGTGACGGATTGTTTATTTGCAGACTATCAGAGCTTGAAAATGTAGTAAAAGGTATTTTAAAGAATTGGGAAGAATATGAAAAAGGAGAATAACTTATGGCGTGGATTAAATCAGACCAAAGTCTAGCAAATCACCCTAAGCTGATTTTATTAGCTAGAGAACTTGGTATAACAAAAGTAAAAGCACTAGGTCACTTGCATTTATTGTGGTATTGGGTGCTTGAATATGCAGATGACGGAGAGCTAAAGTATTTAGACTTACTTCCGGACGCTTGTGAATGGGAAGATGACCCACAAAAGTTTATAGAAGCATTAATTAAGTACGAATTTATTGACCAAATCGGTGAAAAATATGTTATTCACGATTGGTTAGACTATTCCGGTGCATTTTATGAGAAAAAACTCTATAATCGCATTAAAAAACAAGAATCTAGGGAAAAAATACAGGAAAAACAAGAACATTTAGATAATTTGACTTCTTTTGACAATGATTTGACAAAACTTGACGGTCAAGGACTAAGAGAAGATAAGATAAGAGAAGATAAGATAAGAGTAGAAGAGAGTATTAGTGGTCTTGCTACGCAAGACGAAGTATCTAGTAATAGAGATTTAGTATTTGAAACTCTTGCTGAAGTATGTGGTTATGATTGGAAAGGTGTAATGACTAAAGATGAAAGAGGTCGTCTTAATAAAGCAGTCAAGCAATTAAAAGATATTGAAGCTACTCCCGAAGACATACAGTTAAGGGCAAAGAACTTTGTAATGGCTTACGGCTTCCACCCCCAACCACAGTCAATAACTTCTATGTGGACTAAACTACAAACTAATCAACCTAAACTTACAAAGAATCAATTAGAACAATTGCAGAAAAATGCTTTGCAAGAGGGTAAGTGGGTTGAGTTAGAGAAAAAGTATGGACAATAGAACTAAGTTTGTAGATTTTTTACAATCAGTAAAAGGAATACAAGATATGCTATTAAAAGAAAATGAAGAACGAGTACTACATGGTGTTACTGATGACGATTGGGATTTAGTAGAGAAGCTAGTAATTAGTCCTACAAATTTGCAATTGTATACAGAACATACTATTATTGAATTTAATACTAGTTTGAATGTCACAGGAAAAATTAGGAGAAGAAAATGAATGATGTTAACTTAGATAAACTTCCACAGTCACTACTACCTATAAAGCCAATTGATTGGAAAAACGCATGTGATTGGATTCGTGCTAGGTGGGGTAGAACTAGTTGGGAAGATGATACAGTTTTATTTGAAGACGCAAGATTTTGGTGTAAAGAAGAATTAGACGGAGGTTTACAATACTCTTTGTCTAAAGGTGGAGATTTTCCACCTACATTTGCAGAACTCTCTAAACAAGTAATGGAGTGGCGTGGTACACACCTCGCTAATCGTTTAGCAGAGTATAATAAACCATTACCTGCTCCAAGAGGTAGCTTAGAAGACTATCTTACAACAATTGGTGCAGAAAGTTTTGCTCATGCGTGTTATTTAGCTACGCAAGAAAGAGCAAAGTATAGTAAATTGGCTAAGTATGAAGACCCTAAAGCGTACGATTCATGGAAAATGGATTGGTCTGAAGCTAAGGAAACATACATGGTTAATTCACAAAAGCTCGGAAAGTCTGAGTTTATATCCTCTGACGCAAAAGGTATGTCATGGGACGAATTATAGAAGCTCCGTAGGAGGGTAAAGTATATGGCTATTAATTATGTACAATTAACCGGTAATATGTTACAACCGGAATTAAAAACAACCAAAACAGGTAAAACTGTTATGTCTGCAAGTATGGTCGTCAAAGGTTATGGCGAAACTGCTGAAGACATGTGGGTTGATGTTCAAGCATGGGAAAATCTAGCAAACAATATTGCTGATTCATTTCCAACAGATAAAAAGACTATGCGTGTCATGGTTGAGGGAACTCTCAAAAAAGATACATGGGAAGACCCAAACACAGGACAGAACAGGTCTAAATTCTACCTAAACGCAAATAATGTAAGTGTATGCTTAGATTATCAAACAGTTGGTGGTGTGAATTATTCCGGTGACGGCAGTAATGCTTCAACAGGAAATTACCAAAGTGCAAATAGCAATCCTGCTCCTCAACAACCGGTCGCAAGACCAATGAGTGAGATAGCAGAGGGTGACGCTCCTTTTTAAGAAGCGTAGGGGGTGAAAGGTTTAGACTTATCAACTGACTTTTGCGGGACAGTTGGTAGGTAACGAGGGTTCAAGTCCCTCCACCTCCACTAGGGTTAAAGCATTATATAAAATTATTTAGATAATGATGACTAAATTGTATGATGTACAAAATACTAAATGTAGTGTGTAGTATTAGTCGCTTTAGCCCTTAGATTTACTAAGTAGAAAAGAACAGATAAATGTCTGTTCGCTATTAAAACATCTAGCTAACAACTTAGTAAATGGGACGAGTGAGTATACAATATGAAACTCAACTAGTTGAAGTATTAAAGGATACCGGCTAGGTCAGATACCTAGCCCGTCCCAAACAACAGGAGATGAAAATGATTGAAAGTTTTAAAACAATAGAATTGTGGAAACAAGACGACTTATTAAAAATACCCGAACACTTAAATATGGGTATAAATGAAATAGTAACTGAATATTGTAATGATAAATTTGGTACACCTATAACGAAAAAAGGAAGTGAAGCAAGTAAACTGTATATAAATTTCATTAACAGTTTTAGAAATCACAGAAAAGACCCGAAAGCTAAAAGATTTATAAAGTTCAATATGGATTTTACAGAATTATTCATGTATATATATCAAAAGAAAAACAAGATACCTTTTAAAGGTCGTATTACAGTAATGCACCCCGACTCAGTTTCAGAAGAAAGAAAGAAGCGAGATATTATATCAAGAGATTTTCATATTGAATATCCGGAATATAAACTTGCAGATGTTATGAATGTTTTTCAAGGCAAATCTAAAGCAAGATTAGATTTTTTAATTGATTTCACAGATTATGTACAGGGAATTGAAAAAGATTTATTAGACCTACCACCAAGCAAAGGTGTTCGTTGGGACTTTGAAGAATGGGTTAGAACAACAGATATACCCATAAAACATAGTTGGGAGCAAGAATATGACTGATAAATTTGATAACAGTTTTGAAGAACGCAACTTTCAGACGCAACAAGATAAAGCAGACTTCCGTATGCAACAGATGTTACATGAAAAAGGATTTGTTCGTGGAGTTACTGAATCAGACTTAGAGAAGTATCCACATATAGCAGGAAGTTATCAAAAGGTAGGAACAGACGCTAAAGACGGATATGTACCTAGATTTTATGATGTTCGTAAGGTTTTACTTATTCCGGACTATGTTATCTATCCTAGAGATTCTTTAAAGATATACTTGAATGAAGTAAAGGGAACTAATAAACTTAAAGAAGATGATTACAATACGCTCATTGATTTACAGATTAAAGCAGAAGAGTTTAATGAAACAAGCCAAAGCGTCCGTATGGAAGTGGGTCTTTGGTACTTTCCTAATCCTAGTTCTAATAAGATTGGTAAGTACTTCACATACCCTGCAATTGAAAAAGAATGGCTTACTAACCAAGATTGGAAAGTTTACGATGGAGAGAAAGACTCTAAAGGCAATCCTAAACGCTATAAGGAGATGAATTGGAAGCTATAAAGAAAGCTATGACTAAAAAGGTTTATGGTTTGTTAGATTACATAGCAAACATAATAAATACATGGGAATTAAAAGGTGACTTTGTAAGTTACTTATGGAGGAAGATAAATAATGATATTTAATGCCTACGAAGAATGGACTAACGACAAGATTAATGATGTAAGACCACACAAAGTAAATCTTAATCACTTTTCTTTGCTTATTAACAACATAGATGAAATTGAAATAAAAATGTTTCAAACAGAAAATCATTGTGGTAAATCATGTGACAAAGATTGTCATAGATTTCATTTTACACCGTCACACTATCTTTGTTTGGACGGATATCCTTTAGCAAAACTTGTAGGAGTTGATGAATTAAATCACATTATTTCAGAAGTTGAAGCTGATGAAAAAGAACTAAAGAGAAGAGAAACTTGGAGAGATTTAACAGATTATGATTATAGAAATCAATACACAACTACATTGCCTGTTCAAATGGAGGAAATGCTAGATAAATTTGATATTGATAATGCCGTAGACAGAGAAGTAGAATCTTTAAGCAACAAAGAAACTTTAGAAGTTGACGGCATGGAAATTGAAATAAGATTTTCTGATGAAGAAGAGTGAGAGGGGGTGTAGATGAATTATTTAGTAAAATATCTTGACAGTTATAATGGTGGAAAAGTTTTCCATTATTTTGATAATCAAAAAGATTATGAAAAATTTGCTAATGAATTAAACAAAAAAATGGAAGAAGAAATGATGATTGGTCAATCATGGACTTCATATAAAGTTTATAGATTTAGCAATAAAGATTCTGTAATAGACACTTTGTTAAATTCAATAAACCATAGTGGTCTTGATGTTGAATCAGACATTGTTGCAGACTTAATGAAAGATTAAAAAATGTCACACTAGGTGTGTATAGTTGGTTAAACATATATAAAAGATAAGGCAGTAATTACGGTTAAGGAAAGTCCTTATCTGAGTAAATAAAAAGGAGGTACTATGAGTACCAAGTCTTTATCGTTTGATAACGACTTAATAATAGGAGAAGTAAGTAAACTTTTATTCACTCTCTCTTTTGCGTGGATTGATAAATTGATTCCAACGCTACCAACTAACACCGAATACAAGTTATTCTTTACCGAAGCAGGTGGAGAAGATGACAAGAATGGTGTTGACGCACACATAAATAGCAGTCTAGGAACAATGACTCCTATCCAATTTAAAATGGATATGAGAGCATTTGATACAGGAAACTTTTTCCTTGAACAGGAAATGGTTTATAAGACAGGTGTTCAAGCCGGTTGTATGTCTAAAGAGAAGATAGAACAATCATCAGCAGAATACTATGTCTTTATTCTTCCTGCCGTTGGTATCTATACATTTAGTAAGCAAGACTTAATTAAATGGTTAGATAAGTATGGTAAGAGCAGAAAACTTCTTAATACAGGAACAACTGTTCGTAATGGAGAATCCTTTAATGCTAGAGGAATTGCAATACCTAGATATCAGTTTGAACAAGAAATGGTTGCTATAACCGGAAAACAGTCTAGTTTTATACCATTTTCTTGGATAACAACTGCTTTATGGATAGAAGATAATGAGATGAAGAAAGATAGTCAAGAAGACATTGGATATACTTATGCACTATCAAGATACATCATCGTAGCTTTAATCGAATGGGCTAATGCCTATAAGAACACAAGACATTGGACACAACAAAGACCATTTGCCTATGTAGAAATGCTTAAAAGGTCATTTCCTACAGACAAGTGGAGTGTTCAAAAGTTTGGTTATGTTCCAAAAAGTCAAGAATTTGTTTCAAGGTTTAATGAAACGAATTGGAGAGATATGTTTGACACTATAATAAAGAATAGTAGAGAGCACACAAGTTAAACCAAAGGATATGGAAACCTGCCTTAAAATTATTAGTGAGGTAGGTTTCATGTCCTTATTAAGAAAGGGAGGGGCATTAGCCATAAGGTGTCCTCATTGACCACCTACCTCGCAGGGACAACCCTAAAACGCCTCCGAAAATTAATCCTATTTTTTCGCTATATAAAATTTCAAATATGCTACGATTAAACACGAAATAAGTTATACATTCAATACTCCTCAGTATTAAAGTATTAACTCCTTTCTCTGATATTCGCAATTAGGGGGACAGAAATGTCCTCCTTTTTGTTTATATAGGGCTTCCGAAAATTAATCCTATTTTTTTACTTGCATAGGAAAAGCCGGAAAGGATTCTACTCTGTAGGTCGTGATTGGAAATCACTTGGTCAGATTGTGATAAAGGTTAGCAAAAAATTCGGATTGAAACAGGGCAAGTAGTCGCATTAGGATTTTAGGATTGGGGTATTCGTAGGTATTCCCTGTAAGGTATCCCTCCCGGGAGGGGGTCCAATTTGGATAAGAAAGATGGGCTACTGCTAAAAAATTCCCTCGCTCTAAAGTAAGTCCCTTGCAGGGGCAGGGTCTTAGCCATAACCTCTAAAGGTCAAAGGGCGAAAGGAGGACAGTAGCCCGAAATCTATTTGCCTTTACTCTTTCTCCAATATTCTAGCAGTATTTTCTGCGATTCTGTTAGATTCTCGCCTAAAGGTTTGTCTTTTCTACTGCCGAATATTGTACGCCATAAGGCACTAAACACTCTTGATGAACATCACTACCCTGTCTTCTACCCTGCGACAAGTAATATTGATGTTTTCACCCTTTGGAATGTTCCCGAGCCGTCCTTTGCGAATCGCTGACGCTGTTGAATACATGCTGTCACGATTCTCCACAGGAACAGAAGCAACTTGAAACCAAGTGCCTTTGTTCTCAATTGCGTGTTGTATCACCGTATCGTACTTTGAGCCACTTCGCTCTGTGAACACTTTCTCCGGAGGCGTTGCCTCCACTAGATTGATATCCATTATTCTTCATTCTCTCTTTCTTCTAACACTTCACAACCTATTTGGTAGTAAAGTGCAAAAACATTACCTCGTAGTATATCTAGAGGTGTTTCTCCCCCTAGTTCGTTATTGAGCCATAAATCCCAATACCCCTCACCTGAATAATGACTCGCTAAGTCAATTAATTCAGAGTTGTAGACAGGGACAAGATTCTCACAGATTTCTCTGATGATATCGTCTGTCACCTCATCGTAGTTTTCTAGGTCGTCAATTATTTCTTGTTTCATTGACCACTTAGAAACTTGTCTTTCCTCACAAATATTCATTTGCTTTCCTTTCTCTATTCTCTGTCTATATTACACATCTTAAAATTATATGCAAAAAAATTCGGATTGATTTCTAAATAAGTTTGCATGAAAAATCGGATTGAACATTCTTACATTCCTCTCCGAGAGGGTAGGGTTAGGATTCCCCACATGCCCGGCAGACATATTGGAAATCCTCTAAGACACCCTTGTCTGTGCGAGGCGTGAACTCTAATTCACACCCCACACAAATCCAAATGTTATCAATCGCTAACATTATTCTTCCTCTAACATATTTTCAAATAAGTCCTCGTCACTATCGTCAATCAATAACATTTCTTTCGTATGTTCCTTGACTGCTTCTAAGTCAACATCATCAAACTTATTTTGCAATACCCAATACAAATCGTTCATATAGGTATGTTGGTCTTCTTGATAAGCCATTTTTAAGTAGTAAACCATCAGAGAAAGATTATTCTTTTTAATCATTTCCTCTATTACTTTAACGGCAACATCATCTCGTGGCTCGTAATAACCTGTCATTACCAAGCCATTTCATCTTTGTAATTGAAATTAGCTTCAACCTCGCCATGAAAATCAATAAAGATTCCCATAAACTGCCCATCATCGTCAAATATACCTTGAACAGCATACTCTCCGTCACCGTGAGTAGTACTCATTACAACTCCAAGCTCAACTTCAGCGAAGCCATTCTTATTAGATTCACAAACCTTTGTATAAAAGTTTTGCTTATTGTCTAAGGTAGGGTCGTTTTGACTTATCCAGTCAATTGTTCCATTTTCATTTTCAACTCTGTCAACATTCCATTGACCGTTGCCTTGTTCGGTATGTTTGATGTAGCAGGGGTCAGTAATAAATACCTGTCCCGAATCTACGCCAATACTGCCGATTTTACGAGTTTCCATTTGTTTTCCTTTCTCTAACTCTCTAACTATCGTACTACATCTAAAAACTTATGTCAAAAAAATAGGATAAAAAATTCGGATTAAATGAGAGGTTGTAATGGGGGAAAATAAGATTCACCACCAGAGGTGGTATCCCTTCGGGGACCCGCTCCGCGGGGGTCTAATTTGGATATAAAAAATAGGGCTAGGGGGGAAAACTATAAAAACCCCCTAGCCCCGAAGTAGCTATGCCTAGCTTTAGATATGACAGTCTACGACTAATCCTATGTGTGTATCCTTATACTTTTCAATTAGATTATCAGTTAATTTGTTTTGGTCTTGTATAGTTTCTTCTCTTTTATTCAATTCCATAGTGTCAAGTGATGACATTCCAAACCAACCCATTTCTCCAGCTTCTATCCAACCCTCTTCGGGAAACAATATTGCCCAAGTGCTTGCTTTTTTACGATTTACCATAGACAGTAATACTTTCTTGTCATAGTGTTCCTTTGGCTCTTTAGTTTCTATATCATAAAGTCTTACGATAGGGTTACCACTAGCTATATAATCTTCTATCATCTTATCGTATTCATCCTCTGTATACTCATCTCTGTTTTCTATACCTAGTTCGCTTTCTATCTGTCTTAGTTTAAAACCAAGTTCTTCTTTCCAAAAAGGTATTTGTTCTTCTTCCATGAATGGAGATATATCCTCAAATAGTCCATTGTCGCCCATGTTACGCCAACGCCCACCTACTACCCACCAATCCCACTTTGCATAAGGATTAGAGTAATAAACATCATATATTTCATAAATATTATCTTCTAAGTTCCAAACAATTTCTTCGCTGTAACAAAATAGTTCTGTAAATAATTTTTTATGTTCATCATTGTATAGGTCAAATTTTTCACTAGCCATTAATTGATAAAGATTATCAAATGGTTCTAGCTTTGTAGCTATTTCGCTTTCTGTGTATTTTCTAAATTTACCCTTTGAATTTAAATCACCAACACTAGCGTTTCGTTCCCATTTTTCTCTTTGGTCTTTAACTTCATTAATTTCTTCAGCTAACTGTGACCATTGTTTCTTTTTATAACTTGCATAGATTTTTGAAGCTCTTTCATTTAAGTCTTCATCTCTCTCCAAGTACTCACTTTCATTTTCGGGTTGCTCGTTATAAGGTGCTAACGCGTTTTCTAATTCGGGGTGATACCATTGGTGGTCATAAGCATTCTGCCATTCTTCCTTACCCTCAAATTCTCTACCTTTTAGTTTTTCTAGTCCTTCTTTTGGTAATACTACCAATACTGCAAAATGTGACATCTCTGTCCTTTCTCTTGTTTCTATTACTTACTATCTACATTACTATATCTAAAAATTAATGCAACAAAATTAGGATTAAATTTTAAGTCGTAATGACACAATCTAAATTGCACCCCTTCGGAGAAGGCACCTCCCGGAGGGTTACCGCTACGCGGGTGCAAGTTGGATAACGGGTAAGGAAACTATGAAAAACCTTACCCTTATCCTGTACTATCTATTTAATCTATAATCATCAAACTTAATTGATAACCAAGCTAATCCACCAAATAGTGTAAAAGTCCCTAGTGCGACTAAGAACACATAAAACATTACATGTACTGGCATAATTAAACTACCTCCCACTCTCCAACAGTTGTGTCATCGTTAGTAATTGTTACTACATGACTTGTTGGTCTTTCTTCTAATCCTAAGTCATACAACTTCGTCCAATATTTAGATTCATCTAAGACTTCATCTTCTTCACATTGAAAGATATAAATAGTTTCTCCTGTTGGTCTATCGTGATGACTTCTAGTTAAAACGATAACCCCACTCTCAACATGAGTAAAATCTAACTTAGCAGTTAAATGTGAATCATTTAAGGTATCAAATACCATATACTTTAAGAAAACAGAATCTAATTCTTTAACTTCAGTATTGCCGAATTGATTCATCCAACCAACATACCCCACAGCTACCCCATACTCCCAACCTAAGTCCATAAGACTTGCACTAAGTTCTGGTAATAGTTCTCCTACTTTCCAATCAGCATAATGGTCATAACTCCATTCACAAGGATAATCTTCTTCACAATTAGGACACTCTTCGTCCCATGTAACTTCAGATTCATCCCATATCCATTCTTTATAACCTAATAACATAATTTCTCCTTATCTATCAATGATATCGTATCTAAGTACTTGTTTTTTAGATAACCCCGTATATCTTCTTTTCTTTTTACTTTTACTAGCTCTTCTTTCTAATCTATTCATACTCAACATCTTAGTAGATTCGTATATATATGCAACTATATTTAGATATTTTTTTTAGATTAAATGTTTCATGTGAAACACCGAATCCAGTTTTCACCACCGTAGGTGGTTCCCCAAAGGGGTTTCCGCTCCGCGGAGGTGGAACTTGGATTACTCCAAGTCCTCCTCTGTAATACCATTCTGTTTGATATCGCTACACAACTTCACGCCATGCTTAAACATTTCTCCCATTGTTTCATAGCCTTTATCAAAGTCTAAAGTATTTTCATCAATATCTTCAATAGTAAATCTCTCGTCATTTTCTTCATATTGATTAAAGATAACTTGTGCCATTGCAGATTCCTCAAAATATGGCTCAATTTCTTTTTCTACTGTGTCGTCCATATAAAGTTTTCCAATAGGTATCATTCTTACATCATCTCCTACCACTTCTTGTGAAACGATAAAGAAACAACTTTCTTGTGTAACTTTATCGAACGCACAAGCGATTTGTAGTGTATGAGCATTTCTTTTAAGTAACAAATACTTTTCGTAAATTTTACCTAAGCCGATAATTTTTTCGTTTTCCATTTTTACCTCTTTCTGATTACTTATAAGATTACTAGATTGTAAATTTTATGCAACTCAATTTAGATATTTCTTTTGAGATATATAATCCTATTTTTACCCACGAAGTGGTGTCCGCAACGCGGTTTCCCTGCCGGGGGCGTAAGGGTTGGATTACTCCAACACCTTAATGCCACTCTTAGGAAAAAGAGTTTTGTCTTTAGGATTTTTAGAGAATCTTTTATCCCAAATGTCTACCCACTCGTAGCCATTGTGACAGACTTTATTGTCGTAGCCTTTCGGGTC
>Ga0208645_1003173_pt1 | contig 12361 bp, 12 predicted proteins | sample VirMetDEL_Sep_01_FD_184519 | JGI IMG/M metagenome (GOLD analysis project Ga0208645, IMG submission 184519) | Aqueous microbial communities from the Delaware River and Bay under freshwater to marine salinity gradient to study organic matter... | ecosystem: Environmental > Aquatic > Marine >...
TGTACGCCACTAGAGCCGCCCTCTGTGTGGGCAAGCGGGCTTATAATGTTGCCGTTATCGGTCTTGAGGTTACTTGTAACAAGCAGTTCGTCTTTGGTGAGACCCTGCAAAGAACCGATTTTATCGACAAATGAGACATTCTGGGCAAAACTTGCCTCTCCCACATCAATGTCCTGTGGGTCTGCGCTACCAACGGCGCCTCTAAATACAGAAATGTCGTATGTACGTTGCGGCATCAGTAGTAATACTTAACCGGCTCCATGCCACCCTGTTGGCTGCGCTGTGTCCACTTTCGCCCATCCCGCACCATCTGTGCAAAACGTGCATTCATGTACTGCGCAGAATTAAAGTCTCCTGCAAGTTCACTGAGCATCATCATAGCATGGTATGCAAATGCCATATGAAACTGCTCTGGTATCCCAGGGACATTGTTCTGCCCCTCTACAAAGTTGACGTTTTGTGGCGTGACGTCTACGAGAACGCCCTCAAACTGGCGCACGTCTGTATCAGATACGTCATACTCATTTAGGCCAGCGGCAAGCGTGTCGGGCACCGTGTGCGTGTATACGACAATAGTCTTTCCGCTAGGAAGGGCTACATAGTTCCCATCACTGAGCGTGCCCACGAGTACAAAGCCGTTTCTAACCTGGTATACATAATCTGACGTGGTGGCGTCTCCCGATTCAGGGATGCCCGCCAAACGTTTTGCAGGCGTGCCATTATAGTTCTGCGCGCTATCTGCAACAACAACCTTGTCCGTCGTGATAACATCCGTATCCAACTTAAACTGCACCGAAGAACCATCGGAGCTATACGTGTAAATCCCTTGATAGATATGTGTCTGTTGGCAAAAGGAACGCATGCCCTCTTCCACAAACTTGGCCACCATGCGCTCTCCGGCCTGGGGAAAGCGGCCATAAACAACATCGTATAGCTCCTTGGTCGTCATTCAGCAGCTACCAGTTTTTCGTACTCTTCTTCGGCGTTGCTCTTGCCCCTCACCTTCATAACTACTTCACCATTGTGAACGACATTGAAGTAAGGGCCGCCTGCGCCGTGTACGCCGTCTGTGGGCGATAGGTTTTGCTTTGCTTCTAGCTGCTCAACCTTGTCGATCAGGTAGTTAATACGCTCCCCCCATTCACGAAAAAGCCGGGTAGTCTCCGCAACGGAGCCCCGGTAGCTAATACTATTCAAGGGTATTTTTTCCATATCTGATAATTAAAAAGGAAGGCCGGGGCCCAGTCGTCACCGGGCCCCAGCTATCCAAGTTGTTTAGGTCGTTAGCGACCAGAGTGAGTGGCTGTCCACCAACTGAATACCTACACCACAGTCTGAGAAGTACTCATCCTTGATTCCATCGTAACCGTCATCGGTCTTGATGTTGGTGCGGTATGCAATGGCAGAGTAGCTACCCGATACGTTTTCGCCACGCTCTCCCGCGTCGTTGCGGTAAGATACGAGCTTCACGTTGTCAGGGTTAACTACCACCATTCGCTTCTTGTTAGGACCGCGAAGAACCGGTGCACGCACCAAGTTCAATACAAATCCTGAAGGTGCGAATAGTCGCATAACATGGAGGCCAAACTCAGTCTGACGGGTTTCCACGTTGATCTGTGCCGCAGAGAACCCGAGGCTGCCCTCTCCTGCTAGGAGCTTGGACCAGAAGCCATACATCTCGTCACCGCAGTATGCCACAAACTCGCCGCCAGACGGATTGTACTGGGCGATCTTGTTCATGTCATCTACGAAGTTCGAGTACGAATAGCTTGAGCTGTTTAGCGTAAACAGGTTCTGCTGATCACCAGAAGAACGGCCGTAGCGAAGAAGCGCAGGAACCACGCCCATCGTCGTACGGATCGTCTTGCCGTTTGCATCAGTCGTGTGACTTACGAACGTGGTGTCTGATGCACTGCCTGCGCCGTTAGCCGTACCACCGATACCACCTGTGCGGTAGCCATAGAAAATGGCGCGCTCAAGTTTCATCATGTGCTCACGACCTTTATTGACGCGAAGACGAGAACGCTCACGCTCACCACGAAGGTTGGCTGCGGCAAGCGTACCCGTTAGCTCAAGCGGCGTACGGAAGATCTGCGTGGAGTTCCACACGATCTCAAGCTCATCACTTGCTGCTTCAGGGGACGTTACGCCTTCACCAGCTGCCGTCGTCTGAACGAGGAATACGTCATCAGGCGCAATGTTTGACACCTTCTGAACATCAGAATCAGCCTTACCAAGCGGCTTCATGGTTACGTTCGTCGTACCGGAATCATAAGCGGTAACAACGGCCGTACCCTTGTAGGTTTGGTAGTTGCTTACATTTGAGTAGATGTCGACTACGGCTCCGATAATGGAGTCGCCTGCGGAAACGCCTGCATATCCGTCCGTAGCAACACTAATGGTATCTCCGCCTGGGGCATAGTTACCATTAGAAGAGCCATTGGCTAGGAATTTAGGCTCGACCCATCCTGCTCGATACTCGAACATTTTGAAATCAGGGTCATCAACGGACTCAGAACCCATGTTCATAAGACCGGATAAAAATGGAGTCTCGCTGGTGTAGAGTTCTGCGAACTCGTTCTCAGCAAGGTAGAAGCGACGGCGGTCGTTGTATAGTACCCCCGTCGTTCCTAAGACTTTTGCTGCCATAGGTTATCACCTCAAAGGAATGATTGTCAAATGAGAGAACGGCGCCCCCTAGGTGTAATGAACCCAGGTTCTTTAGGCTTAGCACCGCCCGTGTTGTTTGCTCCCGTGACAGTTCTGCCCGTTTGCAATCGACGCGTATCGGCGCGCACCTGCTGAATGCGCTGTTCGGCAGCGGTAAGTTTTGGATTCTTACCGCTCTTTGTCATTTTCCAAGCATTGAAGATCAATCGACGGTTTTCCGGTTTTGAGTCATCAAAGGCAGACGCCCATTGTATGTATGCGTCTGCTTCCGCGCTCGTCGCTCCGAAATCGTTTATTGCTTCCTGCCGGATGCGTTGAACCACTTGTGTGCGCTGCTGCTGTTGCTGTGCCATGGCCTGCTCTCGCTGACGCTCCGTAGTGTAGTGCTTCATCTGAGCGTCTTGGTACTCGAGCATTTTGTCATAATACTCGCGCATGTTCTGCTCATACTGAAAGCTCTCGCTACGGGGGTCGCTTATAGCATCGTCCGCATCATAGTTTTTCGGACGCTCTGGCTTAACAGGTCGCTCTGGCAGTGGTGCCGATTCGGGCACTTGCGCGGGCGCCTGCGCTCTAGCAATAGGCTCACCCTTGATTCTCTTCTCGATTATGCCGAGAAGTTCGGGGTCTGATTGTATCAGATCCACGAGAGGTTTGACGCCCTCCACCTCCCTGTACTTACCCTCTAGAGTTTCGTACTGGTGACGAAGTTTGTCCCGATCAGACTGAAGACGTCGATAAGCCTCTACAGACCTATCATCGCCCACGTCTGCCGGTTCGTCTTCGTATTGCCCGTCATCAACGGGTTCCTCAGACGAGTCATATTCACTATCATTTTCAGAAATTGTTTCGTCGTAGCGAAAAAAGCCGTCATTGCTGACTGGTGCTTCCTCCGCCTGGTTGTCCACCGGTTCCATACTGCTGCCTTATGTTTTGCACAACATCGTTTGTGCGTTGCTTGAATCTGTCGCGTGCAGCGTTAACTTGGGCCTTCGGTTCGGCTAGTGACGCCTTAAACTTCTCGACTTCTGTTCGCTTACGCGCTTGTACCGCTTCTCTATCTGCCGTTTGCAGATCGCCCGAGAGTTTCTTGATTTCCTCTTGCAGGGCGCCGATTTGCGATTCGAGTTGTCTAATGTATCCGCTTCGCTCAAGTATTCCTTCAATGTCAAATACCTCTGATTTCTTGAGTACCTCAACCTGGTCGATCAAGCCTGCCTGGAAGAATTGCAGGTAGTAATCAAGAAGTGCGAATCGGTTAGACGGCAGTGTTGATCCGCTCACAATCCTTATGTCTACGTTAATAGACTGAAGATCATTGAGCTTTTCTACTTCTCTGCCAAAGTCATCATACTGTACTAGGTTTACCTGTGCCTGTTCGACGTTGCGTGAATCAGGATTGACAATGCGTATCGTGCGCTCGTTGGTTACGTAGTGCTGATACATCTCAATCGTAACACGCGCCAGCTCATTCAGGGAACCTTCAATATCGTCTAGCTTGGACTTCATGCGACGCTGCGCATACTCGTCCATGGCCAACGTTCCACGGAAGGTCTCTGGTGCACGGGCTACATCACCTTGCTGGAATGCGTATAGACCGAGAATCGTCTCGATCATCTGCATATCGCGCTGGCTCTTGTTGTAGAACTCACCCGGTAGTGGCGTAGGTGCTACCACCGTTGGTGCACCCATTTCTGCTTCATACTCTTCCACCCATCGGCCTGGGCGGTTCACCTTTGCTTCAAAGGCTTCCCGATCAAGTATGCTACCGCGTGGAAGAAGAAGACCCACAGAAGCCGCAGAGGCGGCGTGTGCGATAATCTTGGATTCCGTGTAGTTGATCTGCCGCTGCAAGTCTCGTACATGGAACACATCGCTGGTTGGGTACGGATTCCGGTTGAACCCGTTCATAATAGGCACCACGGGCGGCCTAGTTACAGGTAGAATCTGATCGTAGATCAGCAGTCCACCTACAGAAGCCACACTTTGGTATCGAACCTGGCTGTAAGGAAACTCTTCGTAGCCAATGTCCTTGAGCTCTTTGCGCTTGACCGGGGTCAATACACTGGTAGAGCCTGGGATCTCGTTTTCAGCACCGGTCTCCGGTCCATACATCGGTAGTGGAAGCCGTGTGCCGTCCGGCATAGGATCTCCCGCCACATAGTGGAAGATCATCGGCGGCATGTTGCTTATGGTATCGTAGTCTTCCTCTGCTTCGAGCTCACCTGCCTCAGCGGCCTGCATCAAGAGCCCAATGTAGAGCTCCTGCATCTCAGAGAGCATATCACCAGTCGTGGTAACAAGCTCTTCGCCCCGGATCATGGCTACAATACCAAAGCCCTCCTTCCATTCCCTGTACTCTTTGGCATCAAGGTACTCCATATCACCGGACATGGCATCCACAATCCGGTAGTATGTAATGTTCTTCTTGGTAAAACGCTCTATGACGTCATACCTGGGCACAAAACTAGAATTCGGGTCACCAAATAGCGCCACGTCATTCTCTTGCACGTAGGTGCGGCCAGGCATGTGCTCATCCTGGCTCTGTTCTGCATTAGCCAGGTTAATATCAGGGGCTAAATCACGCACCTGTGCTTCGGTAAGCAGGTGGTGAATTACAATATGCTGCGCATCACGCCAATACCGGTCGCGGCTAGACGGATCGCAGAATACTTTTAGTGTTTCAACGTCTTTGATTTTGACTTCGCCCACACCGCCGGACTCGTTGGGGTCATAGTACGCGTAGAGTACCCCACGCCCTTTGACGTAGTAGTCGTCGACCGCTTGCTTAAGCGCAGATTTCCCACGGCTAATGTTCCATGTGTGGTCCAGTAGCATGGTTGCGAGGCGGGATAGATTAACATCCGAATCTTCCGCAGCAGTTGCCTGAAACTTTGGATTATTGGTCGTAAGCTGCGCCTTGGCCTGCTCGACCTTTGGGTGTATGACATTGTGTACGATGGCCGCTTGTCCACGGTCCTGGAGCTCATTTCGCTCGGCCTGTGTCCACTGCTGTCCATTACGAAATTCATCATCGCTAATAGCTTGTCTAGCCCAGTTAAGCTGGGCATCATTTGCTTCGTATTCAAGCAGCAATGATTCGGAGAGTAGAACCTCCTTGTTCTTCTCCTTGCCATTGGGAAGCGTTGACTTCACGTCTTCGCGACGCGTTCCAAACATGGACTCTATCATTACCACTTAACCTTGTTTGCCCAGTAGGCGGCTGACATCTTACCCTTGGCAATGTTCTTGGCGTGGCGTGCTTTGAATGATGCACGCCTCTTCTTCTCCGATTCTGTCTTAGGGTTCTTGCCTGCACCCTGTACGCCCTGCTGACCGAAACGGATCAGCTTGACTTTGTCTCCCTCCTTGGCCAAGACAGCATGGCTCTTACTTGCACCAGGCGTTCTCTTGGGCTTGTTGTAGCCGGAAAACTTTTCGCCTCTATATTCGATAGCCATTACTATAGTCCCTCAAGGCCTTGCATTGCCCCAGGTATAAGAGCCGCTCTGCTCCCGGGCGTTGCGCTCATGGACTGCATGTCTATACTAAAATCTGGCTCAAATGGCGGCATGGGTCCGGATACTTCCATCTGCGCAATATCCCCCATCTTACCCGCAATCCACTCGTTAAGATCGCCAACGGTTCTTATGCCGAGGCCACCTCTACCAAAAAGAGCGGGGTTAGCGCGCATCTGCTTTCTTGTAAGCACCTGGGATACGGGCCTGTCGCTCTCGCTGTTTACCAGGCCAAGGGCCCTAGTTATTCCAAAGTGGTGCGCCGCATACATGTTCTGTGCCGTAGCAGGAACACCGCGATTTTTCAAGCCCTGCATGTTTAGCTCTTGTAGCCTTCTTCCGTAATGGCGCTGTGCCTCAGGATCCGCCTTGTGCTCCTCAAAAGAAAGATTCTTAAAGGGGTCGTCATCATCAAGACCTCTTTGCAAGTCGCGATACGTGCCTTCGGTCATTTGATACATGCCTGCCGCACTACTTGTCTCAGACTGGGCATCAGACCTACCACCATAAGATTCGGCATCAAAGAGCCGCTGCTCGTAGGTATCATAACCTACGGGCCGATTGCCCCCTACAACCAAATCTGGTAGCATAGAGGGCTCGCGCTGCGACTCAAACGCGGCGATAAACCTGTCTTCCATTTTAGAGCGCGTGGCCTCTGTACGATTCGTGCTGTAAAACTCCCGAATGGCACGAAGATTTGGCGTCAAATATTCTCCTGTGTTCAGGTCTACGTCTGTGATTCGCCAATCCTCGAAGTCGGGGTTTATTGCTTTAGCAATTCTATATCTATTGTATAGAAAGATCTGCTGAGCATGATGTATAAAAGGATTGCGCTCGCGTAACTCTGCATTACGACGTAACCATTCTGCTCTCCTGCGTTCTTCTCGGGTTTCTTCGTCGGTAGCCACTACTTCTTCTTGTTGTCCGGTGACTGATTACGACCCGATGCTACGCCATACCCCGCAGCAGTTGTTCCGGCAGCTACGGCCGGGACCGAGCGGGTAACATTTCTGAACATTTCCCACAAAACCTCCTTTGGCAAAATATCTTTGTAGTTCTCATATGGTTTGATTGCATTGTTTTTGCCTAAATTCTTAGGCGTTTTTATGTCATAAAATCCGGACAGTATTTGATCTGCGAGAGGGGTGCCATAAAATTTTTGACCCGTAATATTTACGCGCCCGCCTCTACGATCAGACCCTATAGGCAAGATAGACCTTCTGTTTGCTGCGTCAAAAAATGTATCAAACATGTAATCTCGTTGCTTTGGAGTCAGCTTGTCGTACTCAGGAAGATTGTACGGATCAATGCCTTTCAAAAAATCATTATTAGCACTATCTGACAAAAGTTTTTCTGCGAATTCTCCAGACACCCTCGCCTGTATCTCTGCCGGTCTTTTCAAATAGGGACTAGCGCCAGACATAACATTTGAATCAGCAAGAATTATGTCATACATAAAATCTGAAATGCCAAGTTTTGATTTGATTTTATCTTTATGGGCTTTTATGTAATTATAGATTATATTTTGCGACGCATCTGTATTCCAAGGGGCTGTTTGTACAAATTGATTTCGTCCCAGATCAATCATTTCGCCAACAACGTCTTCATATGCCTGTAGACTCGACGGGTTATAATTATACAGGTCCTTGTAATCTTGTTCAATTCTTTGTGCGGGGCTCATTGAAGCCCTTGCTTTTCTTTCGTAATCGGAAAACTTGCGTCTTCCTATTCCCATGTCAAGCATTTCTCTTCCGACATTTCCTTGCAATGCGTGCGCAGCCTCGTGAGTTACAGTTTTGCGCCGAGGGTAGCTCGCGCCAAAATCAGCTTGTGGCTCATAAAACCCAGCCGTGCCGACACTAACACCAATAGAGTCTCGCTGTGGTTGCTCTAACATTATTTTATTTTTATGATCTATTGTCATTTTTCCTTTATCTACCAGATCTGTAAGATAAGCGTCAAGCCTTGGTAAATACTTGTTTTTATACAATAAAGAAGATCCAAAAAATGGATAGTCGTATATCATTATGTTTGGGTGTGGCGCCATTTGATCTGCTTTTTGTGCAAGAGCAAGAACTTTGGCTTGAAGTTCTTGCACCCCAACCCCTTTGTATAGATCTACAATCTCGTTAATCCTCTGTGGGTTTTCATTGTAGTATCGTTGCCAGTTTGCGCCCGACTCTGCCATAGTATCTGTCAAAAACTGACGCCTTTCAGCGTCGCTCATTGTGCCTACCATTGAGTAAATATCATTATCGCCATCTGCTGTAAACCTTTTTTGTAAGCTAGGTAGAACGCGATTAAAAAAACCGGCCGATTGTTGTGGATTGGCAGATCTTTGCGCCACCTGTTCAGACAAATTTCTTGCCGCAGTTCTTGTCGCAGTTCTGGCGGCATTTCTCGTGGCAGCTCTACCAGCTAGCCTTAGCGCATCATCAACAATCGGCACGGGCGCAACATCCATCGCCGCCTCTGCCAAAGCATAGGACGCTGGATTAGACTCGTAAGCACTGTACCTTCTTGCTGGCCGGCCGGTTATTCCGCTGGGCAATATCTCCCTGGCTGCATATTCGCCTAGCGATAGCAGGTTTGTTGCAGCCCTAGCAACTTCACTACCAACCATTCCCAGGCCAGCGCCAATATAGTCACTGGCGCCAGAGTAGTCCTGGTTGTACAGGTTGCGTTCCTGCCAAGCCTTAATACTATCGCGGAGCTGCCCAAAAAACAATTTGTAGGGTCTATCCGCCTCAACGACCACCTCGGGAAGCTCCCCGCCCCGATATACCAAAGGGTCGTTTGGATCGCGTATATCAGTGGCCACTACTTCTTCTTTTTACCGTACGACACCTTAGTTCCCTTCTTCTTAGCAGCCGCCTTGGCCATGGCCATTCCCTTGGCCGTATACGGATATTCCTTCTTACCTACTTTGGGCATGGTTCCCTGTGTTTGGTGAGTATGGCTAAAATATGCACGATACCTATTTTAGTTTCACACGGTCATCCAGCTAGACGGCGCAGGCACTCGTGCGTGCCCTGTTTGATCATAGGCCTCTACGCCATGATGTGGTGGATAGGTTCTAAGCGTAGCATAATAGAGGGCGTCCAGTGTATCGTCATGCTGGCTTTTAGGATACGCCGTAAGCTCTTGCTCTAATAATGTCATATCTGACATAAGGTACACCTCATCCCTTACAAAATAGGGTTGCATCGACTCGAGTCGTGATGACTTGGACGATCTGGGTTTCTCTCCCACGATGGACGGTATCTGGTACGATAGCTGTTCCCGTAGCATTTCCTGGTAGCCAGTTGCCTCAACACGTGTTCGATAAGGTTTGTATCTATGGTATTGCTCGATGGCTCTGCGCGCCACTTCAGACGGCGGTATGCGGTCTGCCACATACGGGAGCACAAATCGGCGCACATTCTCCGTTTCCAGTACATTGGTGCGCGCCACAGACATAACAACCGTTCTATCAGCACGGGTACTTGTGGTTGATGCAGGGTCAATGCCCATAAATATAGAAACAGGGTAGATCAGCGGCTTGTCTAGCGTAACCATGGAGCCCATGCGCTCATCTATGGACTCGGCAGGGTCGCCTATCTCTGTAATCACCATAAATGGTTGCGTGCCCCTGTGCTCTATGTGTCCATTGTAGTATCCCCAATACGGGAACACGCGGTCACTGTCGGCTACGATCTCACACAGGTACTCCCTAGCAAACACAGAAAGGCGCCCAGTAGCTTCATAGGCCGCACGCTCTTCCATCAGGTCATCAAGACTCCACTGCTCTGGCCACAGGCTTTTTCCTTGCTCATTTATGGCGCTGTAGTGCATGGTGAACCAGTTGCCCATACGACCGAGCTCATTAACCATACCGCGCTCGTGCATTGGCGTACCAATGACCACCACCTTGCTTGCCTCGTCACGAGAGAGTGCAGGAACAAGACCTTGCAAGAGCCAGCGCAGGTTATCCTCCATGGCCTCTGGCGTCTTGGTGTTGTTCTCGTCCTCCGGGTCATCGAGCACAATTAACGTAGGGCGCTGTCCATACTTCTGTAACCCACGCACCTGTTGTCCCGTACCACGGGCTAGGATAGTAGTGCCATCACGGAGCACAATCTCGTCTCTGGTCCAGCTCTTAGCGCCTGTGGCCCAATCTCCAAACAGGCTCCTAAAGTATACACTGTCTTCGAGCACCTCCTTGATGGACGATATGATGTTCACCGCATGGTAGCGACTCTTCGATGATATAACAACGAAGCCTGGCTTACGCGGACGCTTCATGGATATGTGCTGCACAAACAAATGCCATAAAGGAAAAATGACCCCTACGACCGACGTCTTTGCAAAACCGCGTGGCGCAATAATGTTAATGCGTTCGCGCTTAGAGCGAAGCACAGCATCCATCTCATAGTGAAACTTGGGGCTGGGCTTCTTTGTCCAGCGGGGCATGACAATGCGCCCAAACTCCACTATGCTCTCAGCACACCGTGCTACTATCTGATCCTTTTGTGCCATTTTTAGTCGTTTTGACCACTTCCTGAAAATACGGAAGTGGCTAAATCCTCGAATTTCGCAGGTTCTGCCAGCGCCTTCTCTTCTTTACCGGGCAAAATGTGAGACCAATCTACGGTGTCTTGTGGCAAAGACTCTTGTTTGGCCTGGTCTTTCATGCCTAGGTACTCTTCTGCCTCCTTGGATACTGCTAAAAGGGTCTTTGCATCCTTTGCTTCACGGGCCAGCTCTGCACTGTCCTTGAGCGCTTCGATGACAAAGTTCTCATTTAAGCCCATTTTGGCTAGTTTCTCACGTATTTCGCTCATAATCATGTCCCTGAAATGTGGGTTTTGCTCACTGTTGTACTTACCGACGGCAATTTGGGTGCTGGCCTTTGTCTTGGGACTGATGAGTGCACCAATAACCTTGTGATCTGCCCTTTCTCCCCGCATAATGTACTCTGCCGCTAGGCGTGCAGCAAAGCGCAGTCTTTCTGCCTTGGCCGTGTGCGGGATCTTAAAGAGGGCGTACGCCTCCTCTATGACGCCGTAGAGTACTGGGTCTTTACGATGGATATTGAAGCTACCAAAGGGAAAGGTGACGAGGATGTCTTCTCTGAAACCAGTCACTTCGGTGGCAAACCCGTCATCTAAACGGACGGTTTGCCCAATCCCCTTACACTCACGCCAGTGCACAAATTCCTTCCCACATAATGGTGGATACAGGATGTACCGATGTCCGTAAAGTTTTCGGTAAACTGGATAATCGAGCGTTTTTATGGCTCCAATAGGTGTTTTTTCGTTAATCCGCATTGATCTTTTTCCGATTTGTGCGTATAGTACTCCATCAGGTACAGCGAACGGGGTCTCCCCACCTGGCAAAACTTGCTAACGCGGCAAAGGTTTTCACCTACCGTACTGTGGCTTGGATCGAGTAAAATGAAATCCCGCAGGTAATGCCACATGTTAATCTAGATTAGCTAGGTTGCCGGCTCAGAAATGAGAGCGCTTGGTGCGATTGTGATCCATGCCTGTCTGGTGGAGGCGAACCCTAAACAGAAACCTCAGTTGGCTCCGTCGAACAAGATGGAAAAAACATTTTCTGATAGCAATGATATACTTTCTTTTTTATATTGTTGCTATCGGAGGCACCCCACACTGTGTCCTCGTTTCACCATCGAACAGGTTGGGCTATATGAAAGACAACATAGAAGATAAGGATAGGGGCAATAACGGAAATAGAACAGACCTATTAGCTGAACTATCTCAAGAGCTGGACGAAGACATCCTCAAAATAGATGGCTTCGATAACTGCGTGATTGGATATGCCATGGACATGGTAGACGGGCACTCTGTTATTCGCCTCGTATACTCTTGCTCACTTATAATTTGTGTTTTAATGGAACAGGACTTGGATGAGGAGGAGGCCATTGAATACTTCGACTACAATATACAGGGAGCCTACATGGGGCCGAGAACACCTATTTACGTGAACGACTTCAACCTAGACGACAGTGCTTATATCAGTACCAACTGATTCAAAAACATCTGGAGAGTGTAAGTGGGAGATATAAAATAGACCTCACCCCCGCGCGCAGCGGCCCACCGCCCCCCGCGCTGCGTTGAAAAAGTTTGGGGTTGGGGCAGCACCGAGGGTACCGGCACTGCGGCTACTGC
>Ga0208645_1003176_pt1 | contig 12352 bp, 15 predicted proteins | sample VirMetDEL_Sep_01_FD_184519 | JGI IMG/M metagenome (GOLD analysis project Ga0208645, IMG submission 184519) | Aqueous microbial communities from the Delaware River and Bay under freshwater to marine salinity gradient to study organic matter... | ecosystem: Environmental > Aquatic > Marine >...
CGATTGTTTTACGCAAAACAAACACAAAGACAAAAGAAACCCGTGAGTTGCCCATATCTGCCGAACTGGTCAGAATGATTGATAAACTTCCCAAAGAGAATGGTTTTCTATTTGCTGGAATGGGTGGCAATGGTCATATCAGCAGATACACCATTGATAAGGTTTTAAGAAATGCTTGTAAGGAATGTGGTATTGAAGGGGTCAGCAGTCACTCGTTTCGCCGCACGACTATCACAGAACTGTCAAGAAACAATGTAAGTTTGAGAGTTATTCAAAAGATTTCAGGTCACAGAAATCTTGATGTTCTACAAGGGTATATTGATATTGATGAAAAAGAAATGATGAATGCTCTTCAAACTCGGTGGTGATTATGAGAGAACAAGGTTGGAGACCATTTAACTTCTTGTCTTTATTTGTTTTCCTTTCTTTATGTGGTATTCTGCCTGTTTCTGCATTAGAAATACTTGTTCCATATGATACGACTTCTGTATTTGATGACGGAAGTGGAAGATGCTATGTAAAAAAAGGAGAGAAGATGTTTGTAATAAGCACGAGCAAGGGGGTTAAGGATGGTTTTGGTATTGTAAGTTATGGTGGTTATGTTGATAAAGGGTTTTGGTTATGGAAGAAACGATGCTCTCTTAATATTATTGTTCCTGACTAAACCAGATGCTTCTTACTATGAACCAACCTCAAGTCAAACTTACTCACTTCAGAAAGAGTTTTAATATTCCTTCTGATTTTATTCGTTCAACCTGTAAGGTCTTAAACCTTGAAATATTAAAGGTTGAAGACGAACCAGTAATACCACTTCACAACCAGGTTTTACAGAAGGACAACGATACAATCCTTTTGTATGCTTTTATTGAGAGCAAACTAACTGGTAGAATTGAAACAACAAAGAGAAAAGAGTTTAACGAAGAAGAACTGAATAAGTGTGCTGAAGAGACAAGTCAGAAGAGGAACTCATATATTTTTATAGAAAATGCTCCTGCTAAAACGACCATTATCAAGAAACCAAAGGAAGCAATAGATATTACTTCCAGTTCTGATTTGGACTTGAGAAGAGAAGATTTTATTTCTATGCTTTCTGAAGTTGTTTCAAGGTCAGTTGCTACTCAAAGCAAATCAGTTCTAAACACTCAAGAGGAACTGCATAATGCGATGGAGAAGAACTGGTTATTAACCAACGAACAACTGGGAACACTTCTGGGAATGAGTAAGAGCACTATTGGTTCTAAACCTGATGGATGGGTCAGAATGGGGTTTAGATATACGAAAATAAAAGAAGGTAGTATGACCTTATGGAGGGTTTCTCAATACTGACTTGACCTATAGGTTCTTTTCATATATGATATGAGTAGTTTAGACCACACCAACGATGGGTGCGACAACCACTACGACTGAAAAGATTGAGTTTTCTGACTTTGCGGAGAAGTTAGAAGAAGTCATGACCTCAACCACAGAAGTCGTTCAACAACTTCCTATTGATAATGAGGTCAAAACAACCATCCTGATTTCTGTAGAGGATAATATCAAAAAGTTATTGTCTAAACTTGCGAGCAAGGAAGAAATCGGTTGGGGTGTAGATACTAATCCTGAAGATTTCAAGCACCTTCCAAACTCTATTACTGGTGTAATCGTCCATTACATTATCAAAGGTATTAAAGAAGATTTTGGTTTTGAGTTTGAGAAGCAACCAAAGTGTTTAACTTATAATATATCCAAGTTTGACAAGAAGGTTGCTGGCAAGAAGAGATTACTTACCAGAGAGCAGAAGAATGAACTTCTTGCTAAAACACAGATGTCTTATTATGACGATAAAATCAGTAGTGGTGAAATGACGATTGAAAGTGCGATGTATGCTATTAAAGACGCATACGAAAGAGTTCAAGCATTTAAGAATATTGGTTATATTCTTCCACCTGAAAAAACCAAGTATCCATACTTTGTTGATGAACTTGAATAGTTTAAAGGTTAAAAAGCATTTTATTGGAATACTTCTAACTACTTGTAAAGACGAGACCTTCTGTTAGAATAGAGCAAGTTCCTTACTTGTCGTGAAATCATTCTTTTTCTATTGCGTATTGGGATGTGCAACGGCACTAATATTTGCACTTATCGGTTCATCTGTTGGTGGAGATAGTGGTGCCCTGGTTGGCATTCTCATAGCATCACTCTTTGTTGCATATTTTCTTCCTGCATATATTGCTTATTCAAGAAGATGTCCAAGTCCTCACGCAATACTTGCTTTAAACATCTTTTTGGGGTGGACACTTATAGGGTGGGTAGTGGCACTCGTCTGGTCACTAAGGAACTACAAATATTCGGCACCTGTTGCTTATATTGAAAAGAAAGAGTAAACTAATTATCCTTTTTATTGAGTAGTTTAGACGGGAGAACTGCTGAAACTTGATAGAGAGTTGTTTCTTTAAATCTCCCACCAGAAATAACCAACTCTGCCATAGTAGAGATATAGGTTCCCAGGACTATTGCGCCTATGGAAAGGGCAATTCCTTCTTTGCTGAAGGACCTTCCACCTATTACTAAAATGTCTGATTTTGTGTTATCCATAACTGAAGCATCAAACTGCTATACATTTGTAGTATAACCTATTAAGTACATATCAAGTCGTTCTGGTTGGATTGCTCAACTTCTGGTGAGTAGAAACCAGTGCCAACAGCACCATCAGAACGACCTGTAAGACCTCCAACACCAGTTCCTCCACCAGAACGACCAGAGCAACAGCAGGAGACCTCTATGGACGAAGAGGAATGGGTCTATTCGTGGGAGGAAGATGGGCAGATGAGATGGATGAATCTGCAGAAGAATCCACTTCCGCCTGAAGGTTGAAGCAGGAAGCGGAAAGCATCAGGTCTTTCCGCTTCCCTTTCCATCAGTATCCGCATCAGGTGCTGCTGTAGGCGCTCCAGAAAGAGCAGCAGCACCATTCATTATCAGTAGATGCCTGTTCCTGCAGATATATAGGATTCGCTTGATACATTTGGAATCCACGCCAATACATTATCTGTTCCATACTCGGTTAACATTGTTCCAGAGTAACCACGAAATGATGTAATACCTATATCCTGCCCCCGCAAACCATCCTTATTGACAACTTTGTCTTCAAACAACTGGAAGTCGGAGAATACATCAAAATCGGTATCAACAAGAATTAACTTTGTTTTCTTTACTCTTCCATTTTTAGGGTTTCTGGTTTTGAATGTTTTATTTCGTATTCTTATCCCTTCGGGAGGTAATCTATTTTTTGCATACCAACGAGGTCGTGCGCTTCTTTCAATAGAAAATGCATCAGATCCAGATTCTCCCTGCAAGAAGTTTATCCCTTCATTTCCAGATAAGTAGTCAGATCCTGCTCCACCCCAAATAACATCGTCTCCTTTTCCGCCATCAATTTCATCGTCAAAGTCACTTCCATATATCTCATCATCTCCTGCTGATAAAATAGAAAAAGGTGATAGACCAAGTACTGTCACAAGATCTTCGGTTCTCCACGATCCTTCTGTGATTTTTAGTGATGCAACAGGGGTTCCACCAGAACCCCTTACGGAGAAAATGATCTCGTTTATTTGACCAGTTACATCACCGCTTGACAAGTTCGTTATTATGTTACTGCCTGAGAATGATTGATTTATATAAAAGTCAACAGAAGGGGGGATTCCCTCTGTGTAAGAAATGGATACTTCGCTGGACGAAAATCGGTTGAGTCCAATATCTACTGGTTGAGAAATTACATAACTTTGATATGAATAGAAGTTGTCGCCAAATCTACTGAGATCAATTTCGTTAAACTCAGAATAGAAGTCTTGATCATAGGGATCCCACCTTACATTCATTATCCGATTCGTAATATCAGCAAAAATGCTCTCATTGAAAAACAGAGCACCCTGAAAAGTCCTAATGTATGCCATAGCATTAAATTACCAGAGTTGACCATGCAGATGCAGGTGATTAAATTATAGCATCCCGCAAACTCAAAACATATATTTTTTAATTTCGTGAGGATAATTTCGGAAGATTGGGCAGCGAATGGTAACTGATGCAAAACAGAAAGCAGGGAGCAGCGTGATATGGAAGTGGAAGGAAACAACGCCCCGCGCATCTACCTACCTACCTACCTCTGCAGAAGCATCTCAAATGCCGTAGCACTTGGGTGCTGGTGGGTCCCCATCACTATCCCTATTAGATGCTGCTGTAGGTGCTCCAGAAGGAGCAGCAGCACCATTCATTCCAGTTCCACCACCAGAAGCATCAAAAAGCAGATGGAGCAGGAAGAGAGGATTTATGTGTGGGAGCAGGATCTGTTTGATCCTGATGGACAACTTTGGGTAATCACGATGCCCTCAATCTTGATGGCACCATTAGTTGATAGTTTTTATGTATCACCCATTATGTTCCCAGATTTACTGGAGAAGATCAGCAATAAGCAATAACCATGCCAACAAGTCCTTTCTTGTTCAGTTTTGATATTTTATTAAAACCTTTCAGCATCAATCTCAATTCTGCATTTGTTTTCTTCATAAGAATACTTTCCCTGCTCTTCATAATACCCTGACGGAACAAAGAGAGTATATCCATTAATGCCTCAAAAAGAAATATTCCAACCATTATAAAAATCATAATGGTTGAATCACTTGCTTTGTTCATCTGAATGAGTTGATAATTGCTTGCAAGAGTGCTGGAAAGTTCATCGCCCTTCTTTTATGAAGAGAAGAAGGAAGAGAACCGATGATCCCTGCGCCAGCAAACACATTATATACGAATTGCCCAAAAAGATCAACCCCGCCCATATGGCACGAATGATAAGGAAGATTTATAGATTGGATCCTTTTTGCGCTTTTATATATGAGTTTTTCGGGGTTCTTTACACTTAAGGACCTAACAATAAAAGTTGGGTCCATTGGAACTGCCTCTATAGTGTAAGGGGCGATCACCGCCCCACTAATAACAACTCCATAACAATACAACAGAATAAGCACATCAAACCAATTGGAACATAAAACAGAAAGCAGAGAAGTTTCACTCTCTCATCTTCTCCATCTCAAAACTATCAAAAAAGCATCAAGAGTGCATTAAAGAAGTTTGTGAGAAGTTTGGATAGATCAGATATACAAGATATGTGCCAAATACTTTTCTGATAAACATTCAAGAAAATTACCCACGCCGTGAGGTGCTGGTAAAACTTCCGCTGAACCAACAACCAGCGTTAAAACCCAGATTGGTGGGTAAATGTTGGGAAGTAATCCAATCATCAACAACCCTTAACTCTTAATCAAATGGAAACTACTGAAACTCAACCCATCACCCTTTTAGATCGTTTTAAAAACGCAGAGGAAAATGTAATTACTCGCTACAACGGAGAAGAACACCGCTGGTATCAAGAACGCAACCGAATGGAATGTGAATTGGGGCAGTTGCTCTCTAATGAGATTAGTGCTCCGTATATGCTGGAATACAATAACGGCACTCAACTACTGGAAGAGTATAGAGAAAACTTTGAATGGGATAGCACCTATTTGGTAAGTGCCGAATGGGAGATTATGCCTTCTACCTACATCAACTCTTACGAGTGCTCTTCGGTTGAAGAAATCAAACAATACCTCCACAAAGAAAAGCATCTTGAAACACCTGATGTTGAGAAAGAGGAGGTTCATTCATTTATCACCTATCATACTGAGTTTACTGGTGATAAAGACTTAAAAGCGGGTATCCGTGTAAGCAATCTTCGCCCGAAACAACCGAAGAAAAAGTATCTGCTTTCGGTTCTTGCTGAAAGCGAGGCAGAAGGTTCTGCCGTTGCAGAGCAACTGAAAACCTTGTTCCCTACTTGGGAACTGCTTTCCATTACACCCAACGATTGATAGCAACAAGGCAAGGTTGAAAACCTGAAACTCAAGGAAAAATCAGTTGCAATGGCATAATATTACATATTTCCAAAGTGAAATAGTTTAAAAATGCCAATTAAAAGGTAGATGTATTCATTATAATACTCTACCTTTGCTGTTTTAGAAGGTTTGTTATCAACTCAAGACATTCTGATTGCAATTTTATGCTATTTCTGCTATAATATTGCATAAATAAGAGAAGCAAATCGCAATTGCAATTCTTGAATCAAAAAACATATTACCCAAACAATTCGCTCTTGGATAGCAGGGATGATTAAGTAATATCAAATACTTATGGAATGTTTGGAAGATATGAAAAATATCTACCTTAATTTGAAATGCGATGAATTACCCATCAATTAAACTAAACAAAAAACACATACCACTTCACCCAAAACTAACACTCAATGACCAAAGTGGTTATGATTACTACATTAATATGCTGCTTTATCTGGAAAACCAATTAGAACTTGGATTTAATCCTAAATGGATGATTACTTTTCACTACTACCACCCATCAGAGCAAGTAAAACCAATAAAAGAAACGAACAAACCACTTGGATATGGAGATAGATACTCTTTCAAATCTTATGTTGATTTATTTAAGGAAGTTCCCTTTTATAAGTATCTGGAAGGAAGAAGAAATGAAATTGATGGCGTATATAATGATGCTGGACAAATCAGAAATTCAGTTCTTAAAACAATTTATGGCATAAAACGATTAAATAGAACAGATAAGTATGAATTTCCTAATCTGTTTTTCTTTCACGAAAAAGGCAAAGTGAAACTTCAATACCATACCCACCTTTTATTACCTGAAAAGAACATCCTATTTGATACTATTGAAGATTTAAAGGATGTATTCAATACGACGATAAGGAAATCAAGAAAGTGTTTTTCAAAATGGAAAGATATTGATATAAAACCGATAACTGATGCAAAAGGTGCTATTGGATATCTTAATAAAGAATCCAATAATATCAACCACCTATCATTTGATCCATTTAATTCAATTCCAATTATCCCAATGAAATAAGAACGATGAAACAAAGAACATTACATATTAGTTTCACCAAGAACGATGATGATCTTTATGGTGAGTTATTAAGGCAAAGTGCCCTTAACTACATTCCAACTTCAACTCTTGCAAGAGTATTAATGAGAGATGGATTAAGAGCAAGAAAGCAAAAACAAGCAATCAGTAATTAATATGAAACTCAACATATCCATATCTGATTCTGTTTGGCGAAAAATTAAAGAAGATTCAAGCAGAAGGAAACTATCAGCAGATGAACTGATAGAAATCATCTTAAAAAGAGAATACAAGATAAAATAGAACTATGCTATCAGTTTAAATGAATAAACCTATCAAAAAAAAGAAAAACATATCTCAAAGAGAACTTATATCAAAAAGTAATCTGGTATTCAACAATCCAAGATCTAACTTGGATTTTATTGATAATAAAGGAGACAGATGGGCAAAGGATCACACTTTATACGACAACAAAATGGAAAGCAGATTAGACAAGATTCTTGAAGCAAGAAAGAGAATGAAAGAAAAAGAAGGCACTGCTTCAAGAATGATTAAAGGTTATAATAAAAACAAGAATAAGATTGACGGAAAACCAGAAAAAGAAGAAACACCTCAATCAGAACTTCGCAAGCGTAAATTGGCGGATCTTCTATCAAGAAAGCGATCTTGGAAGGGACTTGAATCATATGATCCATTAGATGATATACTTGAAGAAGATTTCAACAAGTTCATAAGTATGTTTAGGAAATATCATTCATCTGGAAGGTTAATGAGATTCAGGGAATGGTTGGATGTTATGGATGATCTGATTGATGCGTTATAAAGCAGTATATTATTTTCATAACTACCCTAATCTATAAGGAAAGAGTTCCCAGCAAGAGAGTTATTCCGTTCTTTGCTTTCAAAAAAATCTCCAGATAAAAAACCCGCCCTGATGAGTTTCCTTAGGAGGTTATAACTTGCAGAAAAATCCACTCAAAGCAGTTTTCCGTAAATCACATATATCCAGTCAAGTTCAATAAACTCCGAAAAAACTTACTGGAAGTCCCTGTAATAGGATAGAGCATTCCGCTTGTTGATTATGAGCGCATACGGCGTCTCCAAAAGGCAACTTATTTTTAGATGGGCAAGCATTGGCGTCATCTCAGTCGCATCGATATCTACCTTTCTCATTACATACTTAAAACACAACGATTTTAGATATGAAGTCGAAAAAAACGCCGAAAAACTTAACTCATTCACGAAAAACATAACTTCTGGCAAATACGGAAAATGCCGTTCTATTATAAATGAAATGACTAAATCGGTAGAACTAAAAACAAGTTACATCAATAAAACAACAGATAGTCCACCATTGGTAGTAGCAACGATAAACGCAATGGGACAGGCAGAACTAATACTCGGTGGCAAAATAGATATAAATGATTGCGGAAGTGTTCTTCACGAAGAAAATATAGAGAAACTAAAAAAAGCAGAAGAAGAATATACTCGTTCACTTATATCTGAATATCCTTCACTTTACATGATAGTAAACAGCATAAGGAATGCTCTTTGATGAAAAATACAAACTCAAGCAAACAGCATTAAAAAGCGATTAAAACAAATCACAAGTTAAACACTTGTGATTTTATATAAACTTCGCCAAAAACCTAAGTTGCGAAACCAATCCCTTTTCCTGTTAATGGTTTTGGAGGGTTGGTGGCGTAGTCCAAGCACTTTTCAACAATGGTCTGTAAATGATTTGTTAATAATGGATTATTTCTAATGTTATTAACGCCGTCAAAATGTCCGCTTCGGTGCTGACGCATTGTTCTGATTGAACCGCCTGATGCTGGATGCGATTGATGGTTGGGGGTGGAAGCATCAGCACCAGTAGAAGCAGCAGTCATTTCTGCTGGTGCTTCCTGTTCCCTTCCAGATGCCTCTGTAAGTGCCGTCTGACTGGTGGTTGCTACTGATGCCTGCCCACCACCAGAACCACCTTCTCCAACGAAACGACTGCTGCTTCTACTGGTGCTGATGCTTCTGGTGGCGGTGGTTGGTTCAGGTGCTTCTGCTTCGGCGGTATGAACTGATTTGGGAAGGTAATAAAAATATTGCCTTTTCCAGTTGTGCTTATTGAGTTGTTCTCTTTTTATCATACCAAGTTCTTCAAGTGCCTTTAGACCTCTTGATACTTGCTTTTCACTATAAAAAAGTTCTGAAGAAAGTTCTGAAATCGATTTCCAGAAATACCTTCTGCCCTTGTGAACCCATTTAGCGTATCGTGACCAGTAAGTAAGGCGAGCGTAGAGAAGAGTGAGAAGACGACCTGAAACGCTTTGTTTTCCTGATTTTTTATCGTTTAGTTCAGAGGCAGTTTCAGGTTCATACTGAATAAACTGCTTTTTATAAGAACTTTGGCGTTTCGGCAGGCGAGAACCTACCCTTGTGGTGTGGGCGTTTTCCATTAGGATTGGGCACAGGTAAATCGACCAGGGAGCACTGCTCCCAGTTCTTTTCAGAGACCTCTTCTGTTGGCGCAGAGGAGGTCTTTTCATTGTTACGCAAAAAATCCACCTATCAAGGAGTTCGTGGAAGGACTTTTGGTAGGCGGTAGTTCTTTTGTATTACCCGAACACCAGTCGGTTTCTGATGTCGATGGGGGTAGTGCTTCGGGTTGCGATGCTTTTTATATATGGTATGATTTCACCAGCAAACCCCAGTTCTTATGAAAGTTGCTGGATGTGGGAAGTCAAAAGTGCTTTCTGCTGATGAGTTTAGAAAAATCAAAAACAAAGTTCACTTCAAGTATCAAGTGTTCTTTGAGATTATGTATAGGACGGGAGCAAGAGTTTCTGAGATATGTATGTTGCGTTTTGTAGATGTAGTCAATAATACGATTGTTTTACGCAAAACAAACACAAAGACAAAAGAAACCCGTGAGTTGCCCATATCTGCCGAACTGGTCAGAATGATTGATAAACTTCCCAAAGAGAATGGTTTTCTATTTGCTGGAATGGGTGGTAATGGTCATATCAGCAGATACACCATTGATAAGGTTTTAAGAAATGCTTGTAAGGAATGTGGTATTGAAGGCGTCAGCAGTCACTCTTTCCGCCGCACTACCATTACAGAACTTTCAAGAAACAATGTAAGTCTGAGAGTTATTCAAAAGATTTCAGGTCACAGAAATCTTGATGTTCTACAAGGATATATTGATATTGATGAAAAAGAAATGATGAATGCTCTTCAAACTCGGTGGTGATTATGAAAAACACACAGATTAAAATCCAAGAGTTCCGAAAGGCATTCAATATTCCCGCAACTTTTGTGAGGAATGTTTGTAAGTCACTTTCTATTGAAATATTAAAAGTCGGAGAAGAGCAAGTAGTCCCTCTTTACAACCAGATTTTACAGAAAAATAACGACAGCATCATTCTATATGCTTTTGTTGAAAGCGAGACAACAGGTAAACTTGAAACAACGAAAGATAAAAAGTTTTCTCAGGAAGAACTTGATAAGTGTGAGGAGGAAACAAAAAAGAAAAGAGATGAATACTTACTATTAGAAGCAAGTTCAAATCAGACGAAGATTATCAAGAAACCAAAAGAAGCAATAGACATATCATCCAGTTCTGATATTGACTTAAAGAAGGAAGAGTTTATCAATATACTTGCCGAAGTAGTATCCAAATCAATCGCAGCACAATCAAAACCAATATTAAACACTCAGGAAGAACTTCATAAAGCGATGGAGAAAAGATGGTTATTAACCAATGAGCAGTTGGGTGCTTTGCTTGGTATGAGCAAATCAACCATTGGTTCAAAACCCGATGGTTGGGTAAGGATGGGTTTCAAATACACGAAAAAGAAAGAAGGTAGTATGACCTTATGGGAAGTTTCCCAGTATTGACTTGCGTTAGAGGCGATTTTCTTATATACTAACGGCAGTTAAGGCAACCAAGATGGTTGAAGCAACCGCCGCCACCACAAAGCAAAACTTCAAAGAGTTCGCTGAAAACCTTGAAGAGGTAAAGGCAGCAGCAACTACTGAGGTTGTTCAGGTGCTTCCTATTGATGCTGAGCAAAAAGACACCATTCTTGTATCAGTAGAAGAAAATATAAAGAAACTTCTTTTGAAACTTGCTAAAAAGCAGGAAATCGGTTGGGTAGAAAGCAATCCAGAAGATTATGCCCATTTGCCCAATAGCATTACAGGCGTCATCGTTTACTACATTCTTAAAGGGATTAAGGATGAACTTGGTTATGAGTTTGAAAAGCAACCAAAATCCCTAACTTATAATCTTTCCAAGCACGACCGAAAAGTGGCGGGCAAAAAGAGATTGCTCACCAGAGACCAGAAAAACGAACTTATCGCCAAAACCCAGATGGGTTATTACGAAGACAAGATGAAATCAGGAGAAATGGATATAAATGCCGCAATGTTTGCTATTAGAGACGCATATGAGCGTATTCAAAACTTTAAGGAGATTGGTTATATTCTTCCAGAGCAAAAAACAGCATACCCTCATTGGGCGGATGAAGCAGGAGAAGAAGCAAAAGGAGAGGATTGATTGGAACAGAAGTCGGCAAAAGAAGTTTTAGAAGAAGCAGATATAACTGATGTCTTTTCCTTCTTTTTTGGTTTGCTAAGGCAATCAATATGGAAGGTTTCGCCAGAAATGAAGAAAGTGATGCTTGGTAATAAGTAATCACTTTCTTCTAAGGCACTGGGAATGGAAATGCTGCTAAGAGCAGCAGGAACAGACCACCAGCAACAAAAGCAGTCACCCCTTCCAAATGCGTCTGGAAGGGGCAGGAAATCTTATGGAGCAACTGAATGTCGGACTGGTGGGAGGAAGTCGCAAGGAGGCAGGAAGAGCAGGAACAGCAAGAAGAGAAGGAAGTGTTCCAAAGGAAGGAGCAGGAAACCTTCTGGTGGGAGGAAGTCGCAGGCAGGCAGGAAGAGGAGGAAGTGGTTCAACTCCTGTTCTGGGAAAACTGCGATGGTATTTACGACAACGATGGAGACCTACTTATCACTTCTCTAATGATGGTTGGTATTGAATGCCTCAGAGAAAGCGTTTATATGTCCCACTTTTTAGGGGAAGATATATTGATTGAAGTATTAGAAAAAATGGATTGACGAATACCAACCCCTTAATCGGAAGATACAGAAAGCATTAAGAGAAGAGCAGCAAGGAAAAGCAATATCTATAAAAAAAGAAACAGCACAGAAGCAATGAACAAAAGAAGACATCTACCCCCAGAGGTTTCTGGGATGAAAGCGCAAGCATTTATATACATCATATGCTTATCAATCTCTGTTTTCGGTTTTCTCTATGTTTACCTAAGCGCATACCCAAACATCGAAAGGATAATCCTTGCCTGTATGCTGGGAACGTTGGGGATGATGGCGCTATTTCTTACAG
>Ga0208645_1003177_pt1 | contig 12349 bp, 21 predicted proteins | sample VirMetDEL_Sep_01_FD_184519 | JGI IMG/M metagenome (GOLD analysis project Ga0208645, IMG submission 184519) | Aqueous microbial communities from the Delaware River and Bay under freshwater to marine salinity gradient to study organic matter... | ecosystem: Environmental > Aquatic > Marine >...
CAACTACTACACTGCCGTACAATTATTCCAAACCACATTAGGCCGCCAAGTATGATAACACGCAGCGAAATACCATTAGGGCAAGAAACTGAATTTGTAGGCTTGCTTACGATTGAACAAAAAGACAAACTTGTCGGGCAGCTATACGCACCTGATAGTTATTTTAACCCAATCCAAGATGGCAACGAACCCCCAAACTGGGTGATTTCAGTTGAAGAAATCGACCAAACGGTGAACGAAGAATTTATGTGGGTAAAGGACTTGCCCCTTATACCTTGGGTTGCACCGAAACCAATAGACCCATTTGAAGATGCGACAAATTAACCACATTGTATTGCACACGACCGCCAGCGCAGTAACGGCAACGGCAGACAGTATTAACCGCTACCACAAGAAGGTGCTGAACTGGCGTTCACCCGGCTATCATTTCATCATTGAAAGGGATGGCAAGGTCGTTGAAAACTGGCCGATTGTTAAACCCAGCAACGGGGTGAAAGGGCATAACCATGATAGCATCCACATTAGTTACATTGGTGGGATTGATGACAAAGGCAAGCCGAAGGACAACCGCACGAAAGAACAACGCAAGGCAATGGCCGAACTTGTGAACAAACTTGCAAAACAATTCCCCAATGCTGAGGTTTTAGGGCATCGGGACTTCCCGAATGTTGCCAAAGCCTGCCCTTGTTTTGACGCTAAAAAATGGTGGGAGGGGGTAAAGTTGTGAGGTATCTTATTCTTATCTTTTTACTATCATCTTGCATTACCGAGAGGAGATGCTATGAGAAATTTCCTCCAAAGGAAAGTGTTGAGGTTCGTGATTCTATTGTGTATCGCGATACGACTATAATCATTCCTCCGGACACCATATCGTTTACGTTTATAGATACGTGTCAGGATATGGATACGGTTTTTATTACTCAGAAGGGGAAGGTTCGGGTTATACGTGAGAAGGGTAGAATGTGGGTGGATTGTGTTTCGGCGCCGAAGAATTTTCTGGCCACCTTACAAGACCGTCACCGCCACACGATACGCACCATAGTAAAGGGATTAACATGGTGGGAGAAAGCCTTTATTTTAATTGGTAAATTCTTCTTATTTTTGTTGTTAGCAAGTATGCTATACTTAATTGGGAAACGATGGATAAAGTAACATTCAAGGCAACGTTGTTGTCATATATTTCGGTGGTAATATCATTCTTTATGCCACTCGCACCGCTTTTAATTTTGGTGTTTTTCGCTGTGATTGCTGACACCTTCGTAGGGCGCTGGTACGCGAAACAGCAGGGCAAAGAGGTAACAAGCAAGAAAACTAGGGAAGGTTTCGTTTCCAAGATGGTTAGTTATGGTGGGGGTTTGACCTTTATCTTCCTTTTGGATAGTTGGGTGCTGAACGATGTAGTTATGATGTACTTCCCAAAAGACCACCTTTCAACGCTTCTAACGGCTTTATTTTTAATTTGGATAGAGTATTCATCCATTGACGAGAAAGTCAAGTGGGTGAAGGGAAAAGGCATTACAGACAGGATATTTGAGTTTATCCGCAAGGCGAAGAAGGCCGTAGGGATAATTAAGGACTTCAAGGATGAAGCTCACTAAATGCGCTATTGTTTGCGCTAATGAGAACTTATCGAACTATTATTATGAGGAATTAACCTCTAAGGATATATTCTGTTACCGGAAAGATAGTTTCACAAATTTGTATCGGTTTGACGTGCTTCACTCTCCGGACTTTTACTTTGTAGATTTTGGGTGTGTGATATTGAAGGGGTTACCTTTGTTGTTAATGATGAAGGGGTTGCGTAATTACAATGTATCTACAAAGGTAAAGATACACCGGCCAATCTATTTGGTTGGTTTGGGTGCGCCGAATGTATTATTCCCCTTCGTAGATAGGTGGGTAGAAACCGTCCACGATATTTGATTGTCGAACCACACTATCAATCCCTTTTCGTTTTTCTTTACGTTAATAAGGTCTTGCTTATTCTGTATCATTGTGAGTGGTATCTCATCAACAATAGCAAACAAATCGTGAGGGGTTTTAATCCTTTTTCTTAGCGGCTCCACGCCGTTTACGAGCAGGTTTGCTAGGTGGTAGTCCTCCATCGGTATCAGGTACCTCAGGATGAATTTCAGCGTCTTTATTTGTATCTTCTTCATGCAGTCCGAATATGGTTAACATTTGCTCTGGGAATGTGGGGGCGAGGAGGTTTGCACGCTTACCTTTTAGGTATTGCGTATTCCAGCGATTTAGGAATGCGTGGCATTGTAGGAATACTGCTTTCCGGGCGGCTTCGATTTCCGTTTCCCCTTCCTTAACTTCAAAGGTGATGTTGTTTATCCTCCGCATAAATGCGTCTAGAATCTCCGTATCTAGAGCTTCCTTTTTGATTTGAGTTTTGCGTTGTCTTCTGTTCATAGCGTAAAGATAAGAAAAAGCCCCAAGGTAGGGGCTGATTCGGGTTCTAAAAAAGGTAAAGTTGTTGGTTTACTTTTCAGCCTTTTTGTAAAGGTGTGGGTTGACTGTTTCGCCTATACATTAGTTAGTGGCAATTTGGAAACCGTTCCACAAATGCTTTCAGTATCTTGGGTAAATCAATTTCATAAATCATTGTGTACTCTTGTTCACCTTGTTCTTTTTGAAACTTCTGTGTTTGCCACCATTTCCATATTTCAACATTATCCGGAAAACTTCCGCTAACATCGGTTTTGCGTAATGCCGACTGCTCTCCAGCATCAGCAAATTTTTGTTTCATTCGTATTCTTTGTTCTTGGTTCATAATTTAATTGTTTTATTGGTTTACTTTTCATTCATTTTGTAAAGGTGTGACTTGACGTCCAAATGCATCAATAATCCTTTGCAAATGCATCAAATCCACAATCGGTATACGTTCAAAGATATGCCCATCTTCGGGGTCAATCACCAGCAGTTCGCAAAGCCTTGTTGTTTGATTCCAGTCCAGCATCAGCGTTGGCGCAAGCATCTTCGTGAAGATTGTGTACGGGTAGCCGTGCATTTTTTCAAACACTTCATCGTTGCCGTCTTCGGCAGTAAAGCCAAGGGCCATAATGTCGCAGTAGTTAATTTGTTGTGGCATGGGTTTGTTTGTTAAGATTTGGTCAATGATATTGGGTTCGTTGTCAGTGTTTATGATTTCGATTAAAGGTTTCATGTCAAAAATCTTTAAATCCAAGTGATTGAATGTAGAATAGCGCATCATCGTTTTTACATTCGTTGTGAATGAATTGGAGGAAGGTTGCTGGGTTAATGGTGTGGGTATGCTCCCACCCTTCGGCCAAGAGCTTCTCGCTATCTCCCCAAGCCTCGTCAAAGCTAATCGCTTTAATCTTTCCGTCCTTTGCGTAGATAAGTAATTCCATAGGTTAAAAAGCCCCGGCTGTTACACCGGGGCGGATTTAGGTTTAGAATGGGAAATCTTCTTCGGGTTCATCGGCGAGGATTTCTTCTTCGCCTGGCGTTGTTGCCGGAGCGCTTGTCGGCGCCGAAGCACTACCTCCAAAGTAGGATTCCAAGTAATCATCTAACAACTGCCACACACCCTTTGCGCTATCCTCTTCGCTAGGGGAAGTAGCCACAAGAGAAAACTTAGGAAACTTGTAGGTTACTGCGCCCTTCTTACCAGAAGCAATCTCAGAAATCTCAATCGCACCATCATAGATACGAGCGGCTTTCTTAAAGTCCACCCAAGAGCTTAGGGCAGCGCCAGAGAGTTTAATGTTCGCTAACTTAACCTCACCATCATGCTCAACAGCGATATACACTGAGGCGGCGTATTTGATGCCTTTAGGTAGCTTGTCTTTAATCTCTGCGTACAATCCCTTTTCAACTACACCTTCCTTGTTACGGATAATGAATTGTTGCTTGGTAGTGTCGCGTACTTCGTTGGAGTACACTCCCATGTTTCTACTTTCGTCATAGCCGACAATCGTACTTAGAGAATCCAAAACGATAAATCGTTTGAGGTCAAAGGGTACTCTCGACTTCGACTCTTTGTCGTAGTAGTAGAAGTTACCATCAGCGCCACCCCACTCTAACCAAAGAGTGCAAGGGTGCTGGTTTGTGTTACGAGGCTTGAATCTGCTCATAATTAAACGTATTAAAAGTTAACTTTTCTTGCCGTAGGGCTTTAATTCTTTAATCATATTCTTGATGCCGGTGGCGTTGCGTACCAATCGGAAGGAGGCTTTGCTCATTATCTTTTGGCTACTCTTATTACCCTTTTCGGCGGTGTCGATGTGTAGGCGCAATTCGCTTAGAATGTCCTCAATCGTTTCAATTAGGTGTAGTGTCGTCTGCTTCATCTTTGATAAATGTTCCGTTTACGTTTACCCCTTTGCGGTTCTTGATTTCGTTCCACGCTAGGCTTAGGCATTCGTTAATGTTCAGGCCCCGAATGTTACAGTAGATAATTAGGGTTACAAGAACGTCACCCACAGCGTCCTTCTCTTCGGCGGCCTTGCCTTTTAGGTAGGCAGCGCTAAGCTCTCCCGCTTCCTCGAAAACCTTTAGTAGTTGCTTTGCAGGATTGTTTATGTCCCGCTCTTGCGCCCACTGGCAAATGCTAGAAGCGAGCGGTTCAAAGGTTGTGGGTAGGGGTGCGCCGGAGTTTACGCCGACAGATTCCCAATATAGCAAACCTTCGGGGGCATCTTTCCACGAAAAGCCTCTTGCAAGCGCTGTGCGTAGGGAGGTTACTTTAAGGTCTTTGACCTCTTGGTTAAGGTTGGAGAGTGCCTTTTGCTTCACTCCTTCGGGTAGTTCTAAGAACCATTCTTCGATTGTTTTCATGGTGTTATGTATTAATGGTTAAAGGTTAGTACGTTTTGCCCAAACAATGCGGCAGGTTGCTTTGTCCAGAATTTCCACCTCAAAGCCTTTCTCTTCAAGCATTTCAACATCTTTATCGGCAATTGGGCTGCCTATGTAGCAGTACAATTCGCCCAGCTTGGCCATTTCAATGCAGGCGGCTTCGATTTCAGCCATTGAAATTGTTGGCTTGGCGGTTGGCTTTTTGGTTGCTAATTCGTAAAGGTGATTTGCGTGAATCATGGTATTTGTTGTTTTACTTTTTCCCAGTATTTAAGTGTTGATTCTTTAAGGTGTCCCTTCGGCCCGCCATTCCATTTCCGAGCAATAACCTCAAAGTTTTTATACCCAGAGATTCTTACCCACTCAGCAAAGGCTTCCTTCGACTTTTCGCAATCGAGCCTATCCTCTAAGGTAAACTCTATGCCAATGTTGTTGAAGTGTTGCACCATGATAGGGCGGATTTGTAGGCACCCTACCGCATCGCCATTCCGCGCCGAAGGGTTGCCTCTGCTCTCTACCATAACGATAGCAGCAATTAAAACTAAAATGTTCATCTTTTGTCGTATTTAATGTAAAGGAAAGGACAATTTATGTAATATCCAAAAGATATTTACCATTTAACTTTTCTTCACATTTAAGCGCCATATACCTATCCGCAATCTCCATAGCATTATCTAGGGAAGAAGAAAAGAAAGCGCAATATCCCTTAGAGCGTAAAAGCTCAATAGTCTTGAACTGCTCCTCCAGGTGATTTACCTTAACGAATAACGGCCCTCTACGCTTAACCTCAGTTTGCATTTTAAGAGTACCGTCTTTCTTTAAGGGCGATTCTTTCTTTAGCTCTATGTATAGGCCATGATAAATACCTTTAGGCTCAGAGATAAACACGTCGGGGTGGGTATGCGCTGAACGTACTTCCTTTAACGCTATTGCCTGACCCATAGTTACCCTCACACCACTACTTTCGGAAGTGAATACTACATTTGGGTATTTCGCTTTTAGGTAGTGGGCGAAGGCTTTATGGATATTTTTCTCGGTACTCACTTCTTAACGATTAGTATAAAGATTTGTGCTTTACATTCTTTGCATTTATACACCTTCTCAGGTGTTCTTTCGGGCTTGATTAAAGCGCCGGAGCATATTGGGCAGTGTTTCATAGTAGTCCGCTTTTACTTGATTTTATAGGTCGAGAACCAAATTCATTACGATACCTATCATATACACCACGCAAGGTAGTGTTTATTTCCTTTCCGTCAAACTTCCTACCTTCAAACCTACCAGCAAGTAATCTGTCTGCGATATTCTGTTCTACGCCCATTCTATTTAAGATACAGCATATCTTGAAAACGTATAGGTTCCTTTGCCCTGGCCGAAAGGTTATACCCGTATTCTGCACCGCCCGCTCAGCAATCCTAAGCGCATCGTCTATACCCCTTACCTCCATAGGATTGAAGTAGATAGGACGTTCTTCGGGCATCGTGGGAGGGGTGAATACCTTAGCTTCTAAGTTCAGGTATGCCTCAGGGTCGTAGGAAAGGTTACACTGCTTGTTTACTGGCTTTCCGGCGGCATCTGAAAGTCCGAATGCGAAGTCTTTATCCAAGCACTCCCACGCCCACTTGTGGTGTCGGTTGTCTTTTGGCGGAGTAACTCTAAAGCCAATCTTAACTCCTCCCCTCGGGGAGCGGAATAGAAATAAAACGTGTGTTGTGTCAAGGTAGGATAGTACCCTTTCTGCTCTTTGTTTGCCATCAATGTCTAAGTGTATAATTCCAGAATGCTTTACTAAGTTCTCAGCCTTTTTCCCACCTCTAAACACGCCCGAAGGAAAGAACGCAGGGAGTAACATCTTAGCCTTATCTGCCTCTTCCTTTTTCATCTTCTTAATCGCTAAGATACGCTCCTTCATTATATCCCCCTTCACGTAGGAGATGATAGACTTAATATGCCTATCTTCTCCTTCTAGTTGGTAGTTGTCTTTGAGTATTGTGCAGTACATTATATCAATACAGGCATAAAGTATAAACGAACATTGTCTTTGGTTATTCCTACCACTCGGTTAGGTGCTTCAAACCCTAGCCTTGCGGTGCCATTCATGCCTACCGCTTGGAGTAGTTGCTTTCCGTTTAGTCCTACTTCGGCGCTTTCGAGTAGTCCGGGAAGTTCCTCATCATAATTCTTACCTAAGTCAATATCCTCCGCAGCCATTTTCCCCTTACCAATCTTGATTAACGAGGTAGCACGATTGGAAAAAGATAGGCAACGCTCAACGGCGCCGAAGAACTCTACCAAATCAATATCACACTCCGTAGCATAATCCTTGATAATAACACTCTCAATAGTTTCTAACCGCATAGGATTATCCGCAGTACGAACAAACAGCGAAATAGAATCATCGTTGAACTGCTGCCAACCGGCCTTAGTATGATTACCTACACTCACTAACCCACTCATACCTGCGATAATAGGTATGTAGCGAGGGGTTATAGACACTATCTTGCCGTCTGTGGCTTCCTCGTAGCCAATATCTTTTACATCGCTTAAATACACGCTATATGCGTTTGTGGAATAGCAATACACCTTATCCTTTTTGAGTTGTAGGTTTACTTGGCTCATCTGTGGGCGGAGGTCATCGTTTCCGGCAAACCTACCAGCGAGGGAAAGGTGAGATACTAAGTCCTTCACCGGCTCGGAGAATAGCGGTTCGGCAAGCTCATAGTCGAAGCTAAGGGCAGCGCTTCCATCTTGCAGGGGTACTTGCCCCTTACCTCTACCACTTTTGAAGTAAAGCACGTCAGCGCAATTTAGTTCAATCTCTTCGGCGTTTCCCTTATTTGCGATTGTTTCAAGGTCAAAGAAGGAAACGTAAAAGTCATTGGGGAAGGTATCTCCAATCGCATCAATCTTTACTTTAATCGAAGCCTCCAACCCTGCGCAGGCCATAAAGGTATCTGTTACCCTCACCCACGAAGTCGCTGGGGCGGTACTCTTTGCTTTTGCTACTGGCGATACTACCGCCAAGGCGTTTTTCAGTTGTGTTCTGTTAATCTTCATGTCGTATGTATTTGTAAATGGATTCAAAAATATCTTCTTTTTTCATATTATATGGCTTTCCGTCAATAATTTTATCAATATCTTCCATCTTATTCCCCATAAGTTTCCAGATATGTTCGTCAATGGTATCTTTCACGAGGATTGTGTAGATGTTCACCGGCTTTTCTTGGCCGGCGCGATACACCCTACTTACTGCTTGGGCGAAGTCGGTAGGCACAAACGCCCAATTCAAAAAGAGTACGTCCGATGCGTTTTGCAGTTCGATTGAGGTACCTGCGGCACGCATATTGCCGATGAACACCTTACACCTTTCGTCATTCCGGAAGCGCCGAATAATATCCCCACGCTTTTCAGTTCCTACGCTCCCATCAATATAAGCCGCCGAAGGATATAACTTATACACTTCTTGCAAAGGGGCAGTATAAGAGCCAAACACTACCGCCTTTTTACCGGCCTCTATTAGGTTATCTATGGTCTCCTTAATGATAGACACCTTCGCCAAAGAAATAATGCGATTAAGCGAATGTATGTTGTTTTCTAGCTGCTGCCTAGTTCTTACCTCCTCCTCACAAATACGCTTTATTTCCTTTTCGTATTCTTCCAACCACTCACCATCACCCTTCACCGAGTATAAGATATAGTTTTTCTTGGGCATATCCCAACAATCTTCTAACCGATACCTTACCATGAAGTTTGCCATTTCCCTCCTGAGTATTGGAATGTTCTTAGCGCCCTTTACCTTAAACCCTTCCTTCTCTAAGAACTTCAAGTCAAACTTTAACTTGTTGTTTCCTAGTGGGTGGTTTGCGAGTTTAAGGTAAGCGAAAAAGTCATCCGCTCTATTGGTGTTCGGCGTTCCCGATGCAAAGGTGATGTGTGCGTCCGGAAGCGCCTTTACAATCTTGCGTACCGCCTTGTACCTTTGCGTCTTGGTACTCTTTACCCTTTGGCACTCGTCTAGGATAATGTGCTTTATGCCCTTTGAAATTAGGTAGTCTGCGCTCCGGTGTAGTAAGTCATAATTGATGATGATAAACTTCTCGTTCAGCGCTTGGATAAAGTGCCGGCGCTGAGAGTACACTACGGTAAACTCGAAGGAGTTAAATCCCCACTGCTCAGACAAGCTCGTTACCCAGTTGTCCTTCGCCGATGCTTCACAAACGATTAAGGTAGGGTATAAGTTCTTGTACCTACTTTTCATTATGGTAGTGATGGTCTTACCGGTACCTTGGTCGAGGGCAGCTAAAGCGTATTTGTTGGTGCAAGCAAACATTAAGGTGTCTATCTGGTGGTGTCTTAGTTTCCTTCCGTTTAGGTCAAACATAGAGTGTAACTTGTTCCCGAAATACTTGTACAGTTTTGCGTACATCGTCTTTAGCTGTTCGGCGATTTTGATTCCTTCGGGAGATTTCCAGTTCAAGCCTCTATCGTCTAGGAGATTCTTTACCGCCTCTTTGCGAAGCGCCGAAAGATTCCCCTTCCAATAGCTCCTACCCTTTATCTCCACCCTCTGCAAGCCATACAACTCAGCGTAATACTCCCCCTCCCTATACTTCAAGTACAGGTCTCCATTATCCTTCAAATAAATCATCTATTCGCTCTTAGGAAGGTATCAAATTGATTGTAACATTCAAAGATATTAGCGAGCCTTTTATGAAGTTCTTTAATCTCCCACTTTTTCTCCAGCATGGTATCAATAGCGTCTTGGAATACGGAGTACATAATATCGGAAGCCTCGGAAGAGCCATCTGCCAACCACTTACCCCCTTCACGTACAAACACTACGTCTAACCCTCGGCAATACACCTCAGCGAAGGAAGTATTGTCTGTATCTACAACTACCTCGCCATACGTTTCAATCGTGCCATAGCCATCGAAGTGAACATATCCGCAGGAGGTAACAATCAGGCAGTCGCTACAACCCCTTACCAAAGTGTTAAACTCGTGCTGCCCTTGTGGGGTGGTGGAGTAGGACACCTTGCCGAGTGCAGTGTAAACGTAGGTATCATCTACGAAGTCAGTGCGTTTTTCGATTACAATCTTAATCATAGTAGTTCTTCTGTGAATTTAATTTCTACGCCTTCTTCAACGTCCCACCCTACACGCTCAAAGATAACTTGAATGTCGTCCCCGGCCAAATCCATTATGCGCTCGAAGGTATCTTTATCCATAGCGTTCATGTCGAGTTTCATTACCCTGAAGTTTGAACCTAGAGCGCGGAAGATATGGAAGCCTACCTCGTATATCCTCGCGGTGTTTATCTGCCCTTCCTCAAATGGTAGGCCGTCTAGGTACACACCATCATCGTCAAACGATAATCCTTCTACCGGTAACTGGGAGTTAGAGAGTATCTCTGCCTTTTCCCTATCAATGTCTTGGAGTTTCTCGGTGAGTGCCTTGCTATTCTTTTTGAGGGATTGTAGGGCTTTATGCTCTTCGATAAGGGCTTGTTGTGTGCGGTACTTTGCGTTATGCTCTTCGGCGTTTTTGAGCTGCTCGGAGTATTGGTCTAGGGTAGGCTTTTCCCTACCTTTCAACCACGCTTTACCTTTTTCGATTTCTTTTGCAAGGGATATGTTTTCCGCTTCAAGCTGCTCAATCTTTTTCCGGTAATCCTCAATCGCCGAAGTATTATCTTCTATCTTATCAATCCGTTCCTGCACTCCACGTTCTGCCTTAGAGTATAACCCAATCTCTTCCGACAAGCCATTCATCTTATCATAGATTGCAGAGGTATCAATCGGCGAAAGCATCTCCCCCAATTCCTGACCTTTGAGCTTACCCTCATGGGTAACAGCCTGGCGATTAACCTCAGTGCGCTCATCATACACCCTCTTCCGCTCTACGTCTAACATATCAAGCTCACGCTTCTTACCGGAGAGCGTTTTAAGTAACTCAATTTGCTCGTTTTTCTTGCGTCTAAGGAAGTTTTCTACCACGTCAAAGGAGATAGTGCCAAGCATCTGCCGAAACGCTTTTATGCCTAACTTCTGGCCTTGTGAGTTATGTACGGTGATGTTACCTTCAACCTTTCCGGTGTTATTCGACCATAGGGCACGTACCTTGTAGGTGTCGTCTGCATCTACCACTTCCACTATTACCTCGGCCAGGGATTCCCCTTTCTTGATTATCTCTGTGGGATGCCCTTGGCCGGAGAGGGTGGAAAGGAAGGCTTGAATGGTTGATGTCTTACCGGCACCATTGGGAGCGGTAACGATGAACGACTTACCATCTACGCGGATAACCGCTTCGCTGATGTTCTTGTAGTTCTTGATGTGAGCTGATTGTAGTTTCATTTGTTAAAGGTTTCGTTGTAGTATTGTTCTGCTTGCTTAGTAGCTTCCATTTCTAATGGGTATATAAGTCCTGTTAAGTGCGCATCAATAATCTGCTGTTTTTCAAGTTCTTTGGCTTGGGCTTTTAATTCAGCATATTCCGAAGCATCAATAGAAATCTGAATTTTTTTTATGCTTGCGTTTTCCCACGCATCACCTTTTGATTCGATTTCATGGATTAGCCATTCTACTGCGGTTTGTTGTTTGTTGCTCATAAGTTATTTGTTAAAGGTTTCGTTGTAGTATATCTCCGCACGCCCTTTGTTTGGGTCGAAGTTCTGGCAGCGCATACCCTCTACGAAGGTGTCGATTATCTGCTCCTTAAACATTTCATCGGCCTGCATAAACAAGCCAATTACTTGCATAGTTTGGTCTTGCGTTAGAATTGTACCCTCCAGCGCTTCTTGAAGCCAATGTACTACCGTTTGTTGCTTGCCTCCCATAACCTAAAATCTTACCTTCCAGTTAATGAATGGGAAATAAAGCGTAACGAACAGCCAAGACACTTGGAGTTCTAGGTGCATTACCCTACGGCGCCGAAACATATAATAAAGCTTCACGCTGGGTAAAAAATAAAACGAGTTTCTGCTAAAATAGTATTTCATTTCATTAGGTGTTTGATTGCTTTTTTTATCGCGTAATACTGCCCAAATGTAAGGCTTATTTCCTTCGGCGCCTTCGTATTAACCGAAATATCAAAGCCCTTTTCACTTTTTTTAACAACTACATTGTCAAGAGTATCTATACTCAAATAACAAAAATCATCAAGCATTATTTTCTTCATGGTACTGCTTACAAAAGTTTCTAAATTCACAATACTCTTTACACCTACGATTCTCTCCCTCTACCTTTTTTACTATCACGCCTAGGGGGTATTTGTGTTCATTCTCTAACTGCCACTTCAACGCATCGTTCTCACGATAAAAGGGAGAGGTTAGAGCGCGTTTCTGCTTCTCTGGGTCGGCATTATACACCTTCCACTCACTCGCCCCTTGCCACTTCTCCTGAGGGGTGCATTGGTACGATTCCGGCCCTTCACGCTCTACCCTTTGGTGTAAGTCGATACGCTCACTCACGTACTCCTCAATTTCACGATAACTCATTAGGGGTACTTCTACCTCCTGGACACG
>Ga0208645_1003178_pt1 | contig 12346 bp, 23 predicted proteins | sample VirMetDEL_Sep_01_FD_184519 | JGI IMG/M metagenome (GOLD analysis project Ga0208645, IMG submission 184519) | Aqueous microbial communities from the Delaware River and Bay under freshwater to marine salinity gradient to study organic matter... | ecosystem: Environmental > Aquatic > Marine >...
CCCCGCCCGCGACCGCGACCACGACCCCGACCACGACCACGACCCCGACCACGACAACGACCTCGACCACGACCCCGACCACGAATACGACTTCGACCACGCCCCAGACCCCGACCTCAAAGGCACTTCCAGCCCTTTTCTCAGTATTGCTGCTGTCATATTTGTTCTCTGGGCAAATCGTGGTTCCATTCGAAAATGTCTACCACCGCACCAATCGAAACCCGAACAAGCCCTTCCACTGGCTCTACTTCTAACAGCTTGCCAGTCTTTAATGCATCGCTGAATCTTCCAGTATCAGCTATCCAAGCTGCGTCTTTTAATACAAGGAACTTGTCATCGTAGGACACAACCCGTCCGGTGTGGTACATTGTCACAGTGCGAATGAATATTTTTTTACCAATCAAGTCTTCCATTTTACTTCTCCTTTCGTTTTTTTAACGCTAAAACCTTCCTTTCTACATCCTTTGGGTAGACTACATAGCCCCTAAGAGCTTTCGCCTCCCGTCTGAGGCTCCGAATCACTCGAACCTCCCTCATTATCCTTGCAACCGCTAGCTTCCTTGCCATCGGGTGTTCCACAACCTTTCCCATATCCTATCCTTTCGTTTTGTTTATTAGCCTTAGTTAAGAAGTCCTTCATAGCCTCCTCAACCATCTCACTAAAACTAACCTTTCTTTTCTTTAGCTCGGGCAGTACCGAGAGCCATAATTCAAAGTCGATATTTATGTTCGTATTCTTCTTCATTTTGCTTTACCGTTTTTGTCTACATCTACAATAATACCTTTCTGTAAATCGTGCAAGCCAATGTAAGCTTTTTGGTCAAAATTGCCTATGGAGTCCAAACGGAATTATACCTTTTCTCTACTATCGTTATATTTGAGTACAGCTGATAATACTTGTTTTCAAAGTTTTCCCCCTAAAAAGCCTACATTGCTTACATTGGGTACCCTTTTATTAATTATTCTCTATAGTTAAGTCATGTGGCTAGCTTACATTAGGGTTACATTGGGGTTACATTAGGGTTACATCGTGTTTTTGCCAATGTAAGCCCAATGTAAGGTCAATGTAAGGTCAATGTAAGCCTAATGTAACCTTTGGTTCTTCAACATTTTGATCCGATTTTTGGTATTTTTGCTTAAAATACCTCACCCCTTTTGGTGTCCTGTGACCGTACCCTTTTCGCTTGCAAATGTTCCTCACGGTCTGAATCGTGTGTCCTGTTTCCCTAGCTAGTTCCTTCCAGATTGGACCCATCTCAGTGCTTAGTGCCGATGATTGCCCCATGTAGGTCTCCCACTCTACTAAGATGTCCTGCCTACATATTTTCTCGTATATCCCACACACTTCCTCTTCTATATCCAGTGGTGCTAGTTCTGCGTTCATAGCTTCGATGGCTGCCTGTGTAGCCTTGTCCATTTTGTGACCCCTGCTGCATAGGTACTTCATCTCAGCTAGTACCTGCTTGCTCTCACCCATCGGGTAGCGTCGATTAATTCGCTCAACTGGTAGGATGATGAACCGCCTGTTAGCTCCAGGCTCTCTCAAAAGGTCTGCTGTGTTACATGACCCAATGAAGCTGGCTCTGTTCTTCCTACGTTCTGCTTTCCTCTCGTATGCTCCTCTGAAGGTAAACGATTCGCCTGTAATGATACTCTTAATTAGCCCTGTGTCTGTTTTGTGCGTTCTATCGAATTCCTCAATATGAACACAGAGGGTGCTTGTGATAAGGTTTAGGGTGTCTGATTCATTCGCTTGTACGGTAAAACCTGTAAACAAGTGCTCAAGTCCTCCACACATTTGCTTGATAAATGTGTCTTTCCCAAGCCCTTGGTCTCCTAATAGAATGATAATCCTATTTTGAATGGTCGGATCTTGGCACCTTGCCCACATGGTGGCACCCCAAGTCTTTAGGATGTCCTCTACCATCTCTGTGGTATAGCCTTGCACCTCCAGATTCTCAGCAAATACTGCAAGCCTCTCTAATCCGTCCCACTCTGGAATATCCACCATAAGACTCGCTCTGGTCTCATAAGTGAGGCTCTGGATGTGGTCTTCTGCTGCTGATACTGACCAAGCGTCCCCAAGGTCTCTGATTCTGCTTCTTATACGCCCCAGCATGAGACTACTGAGAAGTGGTGTCCATTTCTTCCTCACTTGGTCATAAACGTGCAGATCCTCGGTAAATAAGTCCCTCTTTACCTCTCCGAACATATCCCTGACAAGTGCTATGTAGTCATTTCGTTGCTTCTTTGGTTCTTTCTTCTGTTTGTAAGCCATGATACCATTGTTTTAATACGCCCATGTCTTTTGCTACATAGGTGTTCCTTTTGTCCCCACCCTGCGAGGGGTGGGGTTTTATCCATCCTAGAACGTGTAATCATCGTCCTCAAACGATATATCTATATCGTCGAGAGCATTGATCATTGGCTCTTCCAGATTCGGAATGTTTTCTGGCTCCGGTTTATTTTGAGCTGGTGTTTTCCGTTTCGAGTTTAGCCACTGTCCCATCGAGTCACACTCCTGACCAGATAGCTCTGGTAGCTCGTGATCTAGCGTCCAACACTTCCCTTCTGCGTTCCAACGTCCACCAGCATCCTTAATCAGTGCCTTGAGCTCCTGAAACCGCTCCATTTTAGGGTAGATTTTGTAGTACCGAGTCTCTGAGACTTGCTCTACTTCCACCTCTACCTGTTGTGGTTCAACTTTAGGGGCTTGTACGGGCTCCTGAGCAACTTTTATGGGTGCCTTGGGTGCCTTGGGTACGTCGTACTCTAAGGGCATCTCCTCGGCTGTATACAGCCCGTTTAGCTCCTGTGGAAATGCTTCCCTGAGTGCAATGCTCTTGGCTACCTTAGTCAGCATGACCCTAGGCATTTGTCGCCAGATAGGGGTGTCCTTCCCATATTCTTTCATGAGAGCAATTCCCTCAGATGGGAAACGCCTATCCTTGCGGTACACCCTACAGATTGCCTTCGTTGGCTGGTTGTCATTATCGACTTCCACCTCCATACCGTCGAACTCGGGGTGATTGTTAGCAATCGCCAAGAATCCGTTGATCCCTGTCATTACCTGCAATCTGCCACCCGCTTTGATTGCCCACACTTCTTTTTTAAAGGGATTCAAACCTGTGCTCTTACAGTGCTCAGCAAATAGCCTGAACTCTGGTTCATTCAGCCCTTGAGCTACCGTAGCCTTTAGGGTGTGGATCATGCGGTTATCGTCGTAGTTTATAATTGATGTGTTGTTTTCCATGCCTCTTGTCCTCCTTTTTTAATTTCTTCCTCGATCTTCTCTACCACCCATCCTGTGAACGTTTTTCCCTGCCGTTTACAGATCATGGTAATAAGAGCATGTTGAGCAATCGGTATGTACACCGTCGCTTTATGCTTTTCATCGGGGCTTCTTGGTTTTTTCATATAAGGTACTCCTTTTTTTATTAGTCGAAAAAGCTTTTATACACATGGAGATCATATATCTGATCGAGTGCCTCCCATGGTGTGAGCGCCGAGCCGTCCTCGTATGCACTCCACATCAGGTTAATCAGATACTGGTAGTCTTCATGCGATATTTTTCTTTCTGCTACGGTCTCAAAGAATGACACTGGAAACGCGAACTTAAAGTCTTCTGTGTTCAGGTCTCTCATTTTACCCCCATGTTCAGTTTTTCGATTATCTTTACCCCTTCGATCTCACCACCTGCTTTCAGGTCATCGAGGAGTGCTTTTTTATTTGGTTCAACCGTCGTCTTTATGCGCTGATAGGGAACGGGCAGAAGTGCCGGATCTATCTCAATTTCAACCGACTGCGATTTCCGCCACGTTATTTTGTGGCGAGTCGATTCGTACTTTTCCCTTTCTTTTAACTGGCTTTGAAGATAGGCAAGCATATTGTCTGCTTTCGTTTCATATCCCTTGGCTCTATCTGCTAGGCTCTTGGCTTCTGCTTTACATCCCGTAGCCATATGCCGTAGGTGTTTGATGAAACTAAGCACGTTCTCTATCTTTTCAGCACGTTCTAACGCCAGTGCCTCCCACGTATCTCGTAGTGTTTGCTCGTCCAGTTCTTGTTCTATTTCTGCTAATTCCAGTAGTTCTAAATTAATTTCATATAATGATCCCATGGTGTCTCCTTTTATTAGCAAATATTCGTTTTGAATTGATCCCTTGTCATGAGTGACAGTTCGTAGGTCGTGACATGTCGAGGGAATGGATCTCGGAATCGAATTACGTAGCCTATGTTCTTTTGAGTGTCTTCCGTTAATAAAGCAACCCATTCCAAAGATCCAAAAGTTTTTTTCATGCGGTTTATTCTGGCTCTAGATCTTTGGTTTCGGCGCTTGTAGTCTCTCATTCTTTTGCGTAATGGTGTCATAGTGCTCCTTTTTGTTGTTTTTACAGTTTACCGTCAAACGATGTTACACGCAAGTGTTTAGGATGCTTTTTTCTCTTTCACTGAAACGATGTTCTCGAACGCTCCTGTGATTACCAAGGAATGAATTAGGCGCGATGTTAGCTCCGGTCATATACTGCAATGCCTGATCGCCGTGACTGAAATAGCCTAGGAAATCCTTTCCACGTATCGCCCCGCGTTCGTATTTGACCCGATACTCTTTTAAGCCAATTCGCACGATCAACTGATCGCCGTGTTTTTGTAGTCGCATAGTTCTCCTTTTTTAGTTGGTTCTACCCATTGAGCCCCCTTTACAAGAGACTCAAGGGGGAGAGCCCCCCCATTATTTATGCCACTGCCTGTTTTTTAGTGGCTAGGCTATCAGCATAGAACGCCAAAATCTTATCGGCATGACTTGCTGAACTATAAAGCACTTGTGGTGTCTCTTTGATGATTCGGAGCCAGCTGGCAAGATAGCTTGCTGAGGTGTTCAAGGTGTCACCGAGATCGTACAGGTTTGCAAGCTGGCAAGCAGTGAGCTCAGCGATCAATTCCTCATTCCCGTATGCTTTCTTATTGCGTGAAAAGTCACGATCGAGCCGTGATGAGTGTCCTGTCGAGTGCGCTATCTCATGAAAAAAAGTCTTGTAGAATTCCGAGCTCAACTCGAATTGATTCAAAAAAGGCATCTTGATCGAATCGCTTACTGGATTGTATGAAGGTGTACAATCTTCTGATTGAAACAACTTGATCCCATTTAGATCCAAATAGTGCTGAATATCCTGATCGATATCGCTTATCGATATATGATCGTATTTCTTCCCGCTATATTGATCGATGATCGCTTGTTTTTCCTCAGAGTCCTCGAAACAGTCCATTGGGAAAACAGAGTACCACTTTGAACAAGCAAACGAGGAAACGGCATCTTCTTTACTCTTTACGGTTTTCCCCTCAGCATCCTTATAAATTGGGGAATAGAAAGAGACGTAACAACCTTTAGAGCCCTTTTTAATCTTGAGCCCCTTGGCTTGCGCTTGTTTGAAGGTGAGGAATAGACCCGACTCATACCCTAGCACCCAACTTTGTAACGCTAGGGTAATTAGGTTGCCCCCTTGGTAATGCTTGCCAGTATTCGCATTGATCAAAGTGGGCATTTTGTCGTACATGGCACGCCAAGTCATGGTCGGATTTTCTTCGATGGCTTGGACTAGTCTTTCGGTTAATTTTTCGTTTGCTTTCATGTTGTTCCTTTTGTTTTGTTGGTTCTACCCATAGGGCACCTCGTAAGATACCCTAGGGGGAGAGCCCCCCGTTATTTATTGCAGTACGTTGAGGCTGTGTTTTGCGCCGTTGCCGTGCGCTAATACTGCGATCGATCGTGCTTTCAAGGTTGAGCCCTTACACAATCCGCAAGTATCACATTGAGCCCGCCCGCCGCCTTCTGGAGTGGCTGGACAAATAATCTCATTCCGATCTAGTTGATCGATGCTGTTGATCATTCTAAAGGATCGCCCGCCCGTCGCCCAAACTTTTCTCGCTTGCTCGACTGTTTCGCATGAAACCATGATCTTTGACTTAAAAAACTCCGATCTCTCATGGTCTAGATCGGCGATCTGGTGTGTGTAGCCGGTCCAAGTTATGGCATGCTTGAGCAATTGATCCACCACATGAACAGGCAATGCCGCCGGATCTCCATATGCTCCCAGCCTTATTTTTTTACCCGCGCCGAATTTCACTAGGGATCGGGCTCGCTCATAACCGCCCGCCTTATATTTACGCCACACGGCAAGGGGGGCATTCTGCAGTAGAACGTAGCAGACCCGCTCGGATGCTGTTCCCGTGCTTTTATCCGTAGTTTTACCCTTAAGAGGACAAGATCCACAGATAGCACGATCGGCGCCGGTTCGATTCGCTGTTAATGGATCCACATTTTGAGATAGGATCCAGACTTGGATCATGTCGCCCGTTTTTCTGTTCTTCGATCCGCTGGTAGCAATTGCAACGATCGGATCTCCGGTGAGCTCGCTCGGTCCTTCGTAAATAATCATGATGTTCCCTTTGTTTGTTGATATTCCATACGATACCCGAGTGGATACCGTAGGGAGTATCACTCCCTAGAGGTTAGTCGCCTAACCCATGTTCATAATGTACGACATTGCCAAAAGCATTGATCTCCTCGACAAGGAGAGTAGGTCGCATAATTAATGCTTGTTCACTATCAACATCTAGATCTTCTAAACAAATATCTTCATGCCAGAGTGAGAGAGCCTTGTCATAGTATGCCTCGGCTCTCTTTAAGCTATCACTAGTAAAAGCTTCCCACTCTTGTTCATAACCCCAAGCGAATGTCACTACGTATCTCATGTCATGTTCCTTTTTCGGTATAACCCCGAGTCACATCGGGGAAGGTGAGTTATTCACCTGATACATACAGTATAACTGTTATGTGTAATAACGGCAATAATATGATGTAGGTTTAGGGAATTTTTTTTCAATAAAGAAATATTTTGCTATCGTGAAACGAGATAAGTTTAAGATTTTTTCTACTATGAAAAGTTTGCATAGCTATGAGTGAAGGAACACCTAAGAGAAAACGAGGAAGACCTAAGAAAAAACCTGATGAACCTGTAAAGCTTAAAGGGTTCTCAGAGGAGCAGATACGCAAGGCAAAGGCGGAAAAACTCCTGCTTCCTCATGAGCTATTATTGCTATGGGCGAATGGTGTTAGCTTCGGCGGGCTCAATCCCACGGAAGCACAGCAGATATACGCCGCCGTTGCCGCGGCTCCGTACTATGCGCCCAAGCTAGCGAACGTGCAGGTGAAGCAAGATGTGCGAGTACGCGCCGTCGTATCAGCGCAGCCAATGACGCAGCAACAATGGGAAGCTAAGTATCTGGAATCACAGGAGAAACCAGTAGATCCTAATGCCGTTACATCAACAGGGGGAGCTTCCCCCGTGGTGGGTACGCTAGGGGAAATTAAATCCGTGGGGGTAGAAAATGCAATAGGGGGGGGGAGTGACCTAGCAATGCCTGCGGAATATGAAGTGGTGAGTGATGAGCGGAGCCAGGATGAGTGAGGTCAGGGGGTTAAGTCGATTAGATTGACCGATATGTTAAGTTATCGGTCATTTCAACATATTCGCAATCCTTAACCCGACCCCGCTTTTCTGAGAAAAAAAACCAAAATCGCGGGACTCCTATATATATATATCTCTCTCCACACCACATCGAATTTTGAGTTGTTTTACTGAGTCAAACGATGTCTCGAAATAGTACACCTATTAGGATGCCTATGCCTACGCCTACGATGGCTGCGAGGATGATAGCGAAAAGTACGTTGAGTGCTGCGAGTGTCATAATTAGCTCCTTTTGTTTTGTTGATTGTACCATTAGAATTGTGGTATCAGCCACAAAAATGAGGAAACAGTAAAATGCCGTTAACGAAGAAGGGTGTGAAGATATGAAAGGCCATGGAGAAGTACTATGGCAAGGAGAAGGGCAAAGCTGTTTTTTATGCTTCTGAGAACAAAGGCTCACTTGGAAAGGGTGTAGTAAAGGAATCCAAGGGGGGCACCCCTAAATCTAAAAAAATGGACTACTAATGGCAAAGGTTCGGGAGTCCCTTGAAAAAAATTATAAAAAGCTGAACAAGCCGTTTCGTACACCTGACGGACCAAAGAAGTTTAGTGTGTATGTAAAAAACGACAAGGGGAACGTAGTTAAGGTGAACTTTGGTGACCCCAACATGGAGATTAAGAGGGATGACCCTGAGCGCAGAAAGTCATTCAGAGCAAGGCATAATTGCAGCGATCCTGGGCCAAAATGGAAGGCAAAATATTGGAGCTGCAAGATGTGGTCTGACAAGAAAGTGAGTGACCAGACCTGATGGAAGGCAGAATCCATGTAGACCCGTCGGACTATGTGGATTTGGCACAAGAGCGCTTACCTAAAACGCTATTTCAAGAATTAAACAATCCGGTAACATTTGAGAGCAAGAGCGAGGCTGTGTGTGCTATTTTAATGGAGCGACACATTAGCTGGCAGTGCAAGTTGGGTGAGACGTATCAGGTTCCATTAGCATTTAACAAACGTGCTGATTTCTTGATACGAGATAAGGTGTTATTTGAGTTCCACCCGATTAGCTTGCACCGTGAGTTTATAAGCAATGAAGCAAAGCATGTGTTTACCAAGCACATGCGTAAGCTCCCTGACTGGTTGGCAGGTGATTTCAAAGAGGCGATACAGATGGAGTTGTACTGTCAGTATCGTGCAAAAAGGGCATTAGTAATGAAGGCTACTCCTGGCTTAGAGGATGCTGAATTGATAGTTGCTACTGATGCTCGTTATGTACACAAGAAAGTAATTAATAGATTCTCTGATAATCCACCGAGTTTGAGTCAGTTTACAAACGAGTGGAACGATACATTCAAAAGGCTAAAGAAGTGAAGTTCATAGGTATTGACCCAGGTAAAAGTGGTGGAATTGGGATTATTAGCGATGATGGCAACTACGCCATTAAGATGCCTGAGACTGAAAGGGATTTGTTTGAGTACCTAAGAGACAATGCAGAAGGTGCATTTTGTTTGATTGAGAAGGTACATGCCATGCCTGGGCAGGGTGTTACAAGCATGTTCAATTTCGGTATGAGCTATGGGTCCTTAAGAATGGCAATAGTAGCTGCTGGCATACCATTTGAGACGGTCACGCCGCAGAAATGGCAAAAGACGTTAGGTTGTTTGACGAAAGGAGATAAAAACGTATCAAAACGAAAAGCGCAGGAGCTATTCCCTAATATAAAGATAACCCATGCGATTGCTGATAGTTTGTTAATTGCACACTATGCCAAGCATCATCATGGCTACGTTCCGTATAGTGGTAAAACATTATGGCAGTGCGTTGATGAGATTATGTAGTAAATGGCTAAACGAATTTGTGTGAATACGTTGATAGAACCATTATATTCCACAAGAAGTGTACCTGAACATAAGCTGTGGTGGGCAGTATTAAAACGCGCCATAGTTGACTACATTAAGTTCTTTGATTATGCCTCGCACAACGTCTTAGCACCTGGAATGGGACGCAGGTTAGAACGAAACATTCGTAGACAGATGAAAGAAGAGCTGTTTGCGCTAAATTGGTTTTTATACGAGCAAGAAGTGCAGCCATACAATTTAAGCTGGATTGCAGAGATGTGTTTTGAAGATGCAGGGTTTTTAAGAAATGTGCGTCGTGAGCTTTTGCAGATACATCTTACTAATGTACGAGAGTACATAGATGTACCAAAAATGAAGTTTCTGGTTGAAGATTATATAGATTTAGGGGCATAACGCCCCTTTTTCTATAGCCCTAGAAATGGCTTGATAAAGTCTACAACAGCAGCAGCAAACTGTGGCATACCCATAACTTCTAGAAATTGAGTTATGAATGCTATCAGTCCAACTGCACCTGCGAGCTTTAGCTTCTCTTTAGTGAACATCTTGGATCTCCTTTAGTAAGTTATTTATTGCTTCTCGATCATGCTCCGAGATTGTTACAGTTCGTTGATAAGGCGGAACAGCCCGTAGAGTGTCGCCCACCAACCCATTGAATGACGCTTTCCAGAGATAAATAATTCTTGCTCCTGATAATCTGTCGGTGACTCTACTAAGCACATTTTCTGGCGTATATTGATACGATACGCTCCAGAGGTCTCCTCCGACATCGAGATCGTACCCATCGTTTGACCATCCGTAATTTGCATGATTCTCTGCGAAGATGCCTTCATTGTGCAGCTCACAGTAGTCAGCATCAGCACAATCGGCAGCACTAACTTGAGGAGTGTTTTTGTTTCTGCCAATTTTGGCTTCTGGTGCGTAAAAACGTATTTGGTCGGCAATATACTTGTAATCCAGTACATCTAAGTCATCCTCTAATCCTGGTGTAAGGATAAGCTCATCTTGCGGATTAATGAAGGGTAAGACTGTATCGTACGCATCCATAGCCCATTCTATAACATTGTCATAGCCTAAGCTGTCTAACCCATCACAGTTATTCTTCCTGAGACAAACGCCGTTTACTAACATGATGTTAATGGACTTTGGCCGTGGGTCTTTAGCTAACTGCAACAGGCAGCTATTCGTATCACCAAAGGACTTCCATAGTAGCGAGACGGCGAAACGCTCTACGCCGGCGAGCATCTGGAAAACTTCACTACAATCTACGCTTGCAGATTTTAGCCCTAAGAATGTTAGCCCGTAGTATTTGTTTGATTGCTCAACTGGTGTGTTTGCATTGCTACCGCCTCCACCACCACAAGAGACAAGAAGCAAAAGGGCAAGTGCTATTATAGTTTTCGCCATTGCACTATCCGTCCATCGCCATATCGATCCCAAGTATCTACGTGCAAGAAAGTGTTGTATTCGCCAATGCCTTTGAACTTCTTAAAATCATACGCAAGCGATTTTAGCGTATGAATTGGCATACCTTCTGCTGTTATATCAAACGCACATCCTCTGCAATGTGGTGACATGGAGCTGCCATATCCTAGTGCAGTATGCTCTTTTGGTGTGCGATAACCACGTAAGTTTAGCCCACGGTAGTTTACATGTAGTGGTACATTTATCTTAGTGCGGAACTCTTGCAACGTGTCTAATGCTATAGGGTCAATAGCTATCAGCTGCCCTGTCTCATATCTGCGTAATGCAATAGGACTAAGAACTTCTTCTGGAGCAAAGTTCGGCCAGCGTTCCAACCACTCTAACGGAGTCATTTTTGTGTTAGGTTGTTAATGATTGCAATAAGTCCTGCCATAGCACCTCCTATAGTAGTTACGAGTACTGTATAGAATTTTACGCTACTTCTGTTTGAAGGCATAAAGAATTCTTTTAGCTGATGAAGCTCAGCTTTTAATTCTTGGTTTTCCAAACGCAGGTTTACTACGGTATCTGCAATAACTCGGACTTCTTTCTGTAGCCCTTTTATCTCACATACCAGTAGTTCTATTAGCTTGTCGCTCATGGCAATGCATCAAACCTTGCTTTAATTTGTGCAAGATAGTCGTCTGGTAAAAGCATCAATGCTTCCAAGAGTTCTTGCGCTCGCTTTTGATTTGCTGCTTGCACCCGCTCTTCGCTGTCTGTCATTGCTGGATCATGCGCTGCTACAACTGCTTCAAACGCTGCTTTGTTATCCTCTTCGCCGTTTGTGATATATATCCAGAAAGGTGAAGTCCACGGCGCATCAATGTCATCTGGTGGCGTAATGTGATCTGGGCATTTAAGACCCTCACGATACGGAAACCTGTTCCAGTTCATGCTTTCGTTAATTTGTATCTTTACATCTGCTTGAATTGCTTCAAGCTCTTGACGCAGTAGACGCTCATTGATTTTGTTTGCTGGTTGTATATTGATAATCATATTGCTCCTTATAGTAATGCAGCGTCTACATTGTAAATCATCACCGCCAACACGTTGAAACCTGCGTCCGTTGAAAAACCAGAGCCAATAGTATTATTGAGTATGTGCATATTTGTTAGATTGCTATAAAGTTGTGGTAAAATCATATACTGAGTCATTCCAGTCAAACTTGTAATATATCCAGAACCGGTTACAAATTGATCATCACTATCGGCTTGAAAGGGCAATGCAAATGTTAATTGAGTGGTGCCGCTAGTTAAGCCCAAATTGCAATACGTTCTTACCATGACCGTTTTGGGACCGAGCCATCTATAATTGGTATCAAAGTTAGAATTTAAGGTAACAGGTCCACCACCAACTACACCCCAAGTAGGCGTAAAATCAATTTCATTGTTAAAAGTGGGATTTGCAATAAGAAAAGCATCCAAATCGCTACTGTAAGTTACGATATAAGTATTATATGTGCTTAATTCTGCATAAAATGGATCTCTTACACTAGCTCCTACCGTGCTAATTTTTAAATCTTTAGCTCCTAAACTGTTGACGTTAAGTGTCGCGCC
>Ga0208645_1003181_pt1 | contig 12336 bp, 13 predicted proteins | sample VirMetDEL_Sep_01_FD_184519 | JGI IMG/M metagenome (GOLD analysis project Ga0208645, IMG submission 184519) | Aqueous microbial communities from the Delaware River and Bay under freshwater to marine salinity gradient to study organic matter... | ecosystem: Environmental > Aquatic > Marine >...
TGTTTGGGTAGCAAGGGACAGGCAACCCCCGTGACAGCTACGCTGCCAGTGCAAAATCAAGTTCTGCAATTAAAAGGTAGTCGATTTTAACGAAGCCCATTCGACCAACTTCGGGTTGCGTTTAATACTTCTTGCGACCAGTCGATTCTAAGTCACGCCCATAATTTGGTAGTGGACGTGGCGGGTTCTGCCCCCGCGTCCTGTGAAGCCTTCCATATTAACATTATACAACCATCAAGTTCCGTTTTTTGTTAACAGCAGAAACGGTTTGCATAAAACTGCTGATTGCCAAGGGCAATACTGCAAGTGCTATTTACTATACGCAAAAAGCTCAGCAACACAAGTATTATAGGTGACTGAGCTTCGTTTGTCAACCAGAAAAATAATTTTATTCAAAAACTTTTGCTCGGTAGGACTCTGACAAGAAAGTGCCAGTAAACATCTCCCACGGATTGATCTCTACTTGACCGTCAATATAGCCAGTGATCTCAGGGTCAGCACCAGTGGGCACAGGGAATCCGGGATTCAGGTAGCCGTCTTTGTTAAGGTCTTTGAAAACACGAACGCTTCCATCGGCAAACAAGATGTTACAAGTATTGCCACCATGCAAAGCTCTCCAGTCACGTGTGTCTTGCAGTACCAAGTCTGTGTTTGTCCCCTTCCATTCAACTTCATTAGTCGGAGTTACAATATCCCCAATAGTTGGAAGTGAGGCAGGAATCAGCTCAGATCGTGGCGTACCAGCAGAAACAATCTTAACCTTTTGAGTGGATGGATCGTAAAAAGCTGGACCGTCATTGAACGCTTCCGCCAGAGGGATTCCTCGCACCATGTCGTCATTCATTTGATCCCAGTCGGGGCCAGCGCCTTGACCAAGAACAGCTTCGTCTGTGTCACCCTTGTCTGCATCTCCTAGCAATGCAATTGCAGAGCTTGGAACTACAGCATTTTCTACTTGACGCTGAGACAAAGGGCCAGCAGTATTCATAAAGTCTTTCAATTTACCAACAACTGCTCCATTTTGAATTCCGGGAGCAGATCTTACAAAGTGCCAGCTTGCTGCATAATTTGTGTTATGTCCAGTTTCCCAGAGTTTTTCTTGCACTAACAAGGTTCGCTCTGGACTAAATGCTGTCATCGTATTTAGCTGAGCGGCCAAACCAATTCCATACCTGCTAGGAGGTGTTTTAGAGTCGTCTGAAGTATTTCCGCCAAGTAAATCGTTATACTTTTCGTTGGAAATACATTCATTACTAGGACACAACAGTTGTCCCGGCAAAGTGTCTTGCGAAATACAGTCAGCTACCCAAGAGAAAATCTCAGGCGACCCGTCTCGCTTTGCATCAAAAGCTCCACTGCATAGTTTGTTTCCTGAAGCGGTGTCAGAGTTGGCAATTAGCGCCAACCCAATTTGACGTAGGTTGTTTTTGCAAACTGTTGCTCTAGCCTGCGCTCTGATTGAATTAACTGCTGGAAGCAGAATAGCAATCAAAATCCCGATAATCGCAATCACTACCAACAACTCAATCAATGTAAACGCTTTTTTCTTACTCATTATATCTCCTAATAGTGTAATGGTGTAAGGGTTGAAAAAATTTGTTATCCACACCATTATAGCATTTTAAGGGGATATTACCACCTTTGTTAAGAAAGTTTTATATTTCAATAAAACAAAAAAATAGGCGACCAATAAAAGCCGCCTATGATAAATTGTATAATTCTTATGAATTAAGTAGGGTCGTACAAAACATAAGCGATGATGGTGACTTCATCATTTTGTGCTAATCCAGCATCCGGAGTGTACTCCAAAGATGTAGCGGCAGCCAAGAACGGATTGCTTGCGTCTTGAGGAAAATTATTACCGCCGTTGTCAGACCAAACAATTGGCTCACCAGCATTTACTGGATCTGGACCGATTGCAGAAGCACCACCTTGATTGGCAAAAGAACCAGTAGCCAGTGTGCCGCCACCAGCAGATCCGGTTTGCTCAGCAACGATATAGACAGATTTTACATCAGCGGGAGTTGGAACGTTAAAGTCAGTAACAACCAAAGTGTCAGTTGGCGTAGCGCCGATTGTAAAAGCCTCAGAAATTGCAATAGAGCCGCCTGCGGTTTCTGTTACAGAAACATCCTTAGCTTGAGAGGAAGATCCGGCACTGTAATTGTAACGGATACGATTTGTGTGAGAAATAGCCATTTTAAAACTCCATATTATATTAAACAATTACTAGTAACGCCTATGTGTACACATATTATTTTAAATAACTATTTCTTTGTATGTAAATTTCATTAATTTTTCGCCATTGTTTTTCAACGGAATCTGAGATTCTAGCGGCATGGAGAATTTGGCACACCTTCCGCAGTTTCTACGTCCTTGATTACCACCATGACCCGTTGTCGATGTCTTAGCAAAGTGATTTACTGGAGAAGGGTCTAAAAAATACATAGATCTTTGCATTTTATTAATAAGTCTACCTATCGCCGTGTCGCTGTTTTGGATTAGGTGGGGATGATCCATTCTTTTTTGCTTAATTTGAGGCCAAGAATTTCCTTTGGAGCGCAGTCCCACCCACGTATCGACCATAGGCATAGACAGCAATTCTTCAAGGACTTTTCTGGGCCACACAAGCGCCAAGTTACCCCAAAAGCTTTGGGGTCTGACTCTATTAACTCCCTCTGGGCGCATATCTTCATGCTTATCTGCACTAATACTGTAATGTTTTGGAGTATACAGTGAGACAAATCCTACATCTTTTGCGGGCCATAATATGGATTCAGTAAATGATTTTGAATCTGGATGAAATAATGTGTCGTCCTGTACTGTCATAATAATTTCTGCATTGCTGTTTTCAATAGCATACTTTGCACTGCTGATAAAATTATGCCAAACTCCATACCTTTCTTGGTTTAATATTAGACGATCTTTATAAGTATCGTCAATCTGAGTTTCAGGCTCTGCAAATATGTATGGACGAAAACCTGCCAATGTCAGAGATTCTAAGCACTGGTTTACGGTTGGTGTTTTTCTGGGGGCGGTAGTAACTGCCACAAACCATTCTTCTGTTTCATTTTCTTTTGCTCTTTCAATCGCCATAGTTAGCATTCTGTTGGCAACTTCCCTCATCATCTTTTTAGGAACCCATCCAAAGAGTTTTACATCCTTACCCTTCTTAACTAAATAGTCTACAAGATACTCTCTGTTCATCTCGCACTTTTCTGGCCCCCAAAAGTTCATCTTCTTTGCCATATCTCTACAGCTACAGCTTTCAGATTCTAAAAACTTTGGAATGATTTTATGTAGTTCTGTTCCGGGTCCGGGACCAAGCATATCTCTAAATACTTTATAGGCATCGGATTTATTTTGTTCTAAAAGAATTTCATTGATAACAAATTCAACTCCGGGAGATCCATTTGTAGGAACTACATTTATTCCACGTTCTAAATTTTTCCAATAACATGTAGCGCAGTTTTTAGGAGATATATGAATGTCTTGTCCGGCAACTTCAGATGCTAAATTACATTTTTTATCTTCTTTTGATGCATGAGGACATATAACGTCATCCCAAGTTGCACCTTCAACTGTCCATGCAATATACGGCGAACCCTTGCTGGTTTTTTGCACTTTTGCAATTTTGTCGTTTATTTTTAAACACGGCGATTCGCTTAGTATTTTTTCGTTCTGCTCAAACATTTGTTGTTTTTTGTCTGTCATCTTATTCCTTTTATGGTGTATAATAAACTTTAACATCAATGTAGTCGCAATCCGCTGTTGTTGCAACAAAGAAACTTGTTACATCTACTGCAACAGCAACTCCAAATAGGAAGCTGTTGATTTTTGCGGGGGTCCAAGTTTCTCCCCAAAGTTCGGTTGGACCTCCGTATGTATAAACTCCTGTGTTGCTCCAGTCTGTTCCGTTCGCTAGATCGGTTGCGCTGTATCCCCCGCTTCCGTCGCCATTGGTAACCTGAACATGTCGATCTGTATGTCTTGTACCGCCAGCTTGTCTTTCAATTCTGACTTCAATGCCATCAATAGTAGCGCCCGTGGGAATGTTAAACGAGTGACCTTGTGATTTTAAGTAATTTGAATAACCTCCAGATGTACACGAGCCTCCAGAAGCTACCGACCCATCGTCTGCCGAAATATTCGTTGGCGAGGTCCAGTGGCAGGCTGCTGTTGATCCAGAAAGAGTTCCAGTGCTTCCGGTTAGTGGAAGATTTGGACCTTCCGAAGTTGCTCCAGAAGCTCCTTCGATAAAGAATGTCGGACCAGTAATTCCAGTGTCATCAGTTCCGGTAGCGCCACGAATAAATCCTGAACGACCATCGTTGTTGGGATTATCTTCGATAATACAGTTAGTACCGACTTCACCTTCAACGAAGCACTCTTCTCCATCTACTAAAGGACAAACACAAATATTTTCTGGGTAACCTTGGCAGGCAGCAATATTTACATCTGGACAACTATCTGAAGAGGTCGGTGTTTCGCAATTATATTTTAAAACACCTCCACCAATATCTTCACATGAACACACACATGTACATCGACCACCATAGTTCGGCACCCCATCGCATTCAATTTTATCTTCGGGGTCAACTCCAGAGCAGTTAAGAGGCGTGCAGCAGGTTCCGCAAAATATATCACCACTACCAGAACTAGCACTGGAAATGCTACCGCTTGACGGTCCTCCGCTACTACCAGAGCTGCCACTGCTAACTGACTCTGAGGATATTTGAATGCAGCAAATGCACGGCCTTCCCATTATTTTTCCTTCAAATGTTTTCTAATTCAATATACTCCGACATTGCAATCACAATTAAAAATATGTATTGATTCAGTTCGTCCGGCCTTAGCTCGTGACCCATTTCCGCGAGTCTATTTCTATATCTCAACCTGTCTGCTTGATCCGATTCTACTAATGCGTATAAATAGTCTATAGTTTCCGCATCTTCAGTCATAAACATTTCTAAAAAATTGTTATAGACACTCCATGCCGTATCGTCTGGAATCGGCCAATCATAAATTGATTTTAATAATCTTAATAATTCTTGCCTGTTCATTGATAAAACCCATAAGTTAGTGTACCCGCTTCTAAAGTATTGTACACAGATTTTACACTGTTTTATCAAAATGTGTTCTATTAACTTTGACAGCTTTAGCACATTTAGGCAAATCTTTTAGTGTTGTAGCACCTAAATATGCACAGCAACTTCTCAAGCCGCCTGTTATGTTAGATATTACATCTTTAGCCCTGCCTTTGTATGGTATAGTTTTTACACGCCCCTCGCTAGAAGCATATTCATTCATGCCTCCGTTATACTTATCTTGAGCGGTTTCTGAAGACATGCCGTAAAACTTCAGGCTTTTCTTTTTGCTCTGCGGATGTTTGCCGTCTACTATGACATAATCATAAGGATTCCTAGTAATTTGCGGCGAGGGATGATATTCCCACTCGCCCTCACATTCGTCTGTTCCCGCCAGCATACCTCCCAGCATAACAAAGTCAGCACCGGCAGCAAAAGCCTTGCAGATATCAGCAGGTTGACGACATCCCCCATCAGCACAAATCAGTCCCATTCTTTTATCGCCGCTTTTCAAGCCATGCGCTGCGTGGGCGCATTCCATGATTGCAGATAGCTGTGGGTATCCAACACCAGTTTGTAGTCTAGTAGTACACGCACTACCCGGACCAATACCGACCTTAACAATATCAACCCCTCCGTGGAGTATTAACTCTTGGACCATCTCAGGGGTGCAGATATTTCCAGCCATGATAATTGAATCGGGAAATTTAGTTCTAACCAGTCTACACCAGTCTACAAACTTTTCCGTGTAACCGTTTGCGATATCAATACAAATGTTGGGAGAATACTTAACGCCTTTTTCCACTCTATGTAAGTGATCTAATACTTCATTCTTATTATCAGGCATACCCACGCTTAACCAAGCATACGGTTCGATGTTATAATACTTAAAATAATCTATGATCTTATCGTAATCGTAATGCTTGTGTAAGCATGTAATGCAGCCATGTTGAGACAACTCAGAACCCATATTAAAAGTTCCTATGGTGTCCATATTGGCAGCCATTATGGGTAGTCCTGTCCAGTCTTTCGTTGAATGGTAGAACTGAAATGTTCGCTTGATGTCTACATCTTTTCTGCTTGCCGCCATTGATCTTTGTGGAACCAGCAGTATATCATCAAAATCTAGTTTGGTCTGTTCTGTAATTTTCATATCAATCTATTATAGCAATGTGAATACAAAAAAGCCCAGTATTTAATAATTTTTTTGCGGCAGGAGCGGGGGAGGCAACTTGTAAGCCTTGTAAGTGAACGATCTCTGAGAAAGAGATCCTTCTCCATCTGCGTCTTCACCACCTTCACTGTCTCCATCCTGACCATTCTTGCCTTTACCTTCGCCCTCACCTTCTCCGTCTCCAGATCCTTCGCCCTTGCCCTCTTTTTTAATTTTGAAAGGTTCGCCCTGAGCCATTTTAGCTCCGTCAGATAGTGCTTTATGAAGCTCTAGATCGTAATCAACTTTGGCATAGCTAGGTTCTTGGTCTTTATTGTATGAAAATAATATGTTGATATATCCTGTTTTTTTGTTAATGTATTGCCCGTAGATAATTATATCGTCGGGAACAACTCTTTTATATATTGGCGCACCTCGATAGCTGGCTGTAGCACCTACAATTATAAGTGTAGCTATAATCAGATAGAATACACAAAAAGAGCGAACCATCATTGGAAATTTTGAATACATGCAGCATACAGCCGCAAGTATCATAGCTGAAATAGCGAGTAAGAATATAAGCATTTTATAACCTATTAGTTAGTTCTTGAATGATACTGTTTAGTGACTCTGTGGCAACGGTAATTTCTTCTATATCACCATCTTCACCCACTTGGAAGGAGCAGATTTTAGTTTCATCGCCATTGGTAACTTTTACTTCATCGTGAAATATTAATTTGTATGGACTAACCCTTTCTACTTTTATATTAACAAGACAATGATCTAGCCTGCCCGGAACTCTGTAACCATGTAACGAAAGCTCATAAAGATTTCTTTCAGAGGAATTAATTGTTATAGTTTCAGTAGCTTGCTTAAGTTTTTTGCCGTCCACCATCCCATATACAGCGCCAGTGTTATCATTATGAAGTGTAAAAACATCAATCTCTCTCCTCCTAAAAAAGCACAGCGTCTCAGGATCAAGGTTTCGCCTGATCCATCCATCAATATCTGCGTTGTCCTCTGTGGGCCAAGTATAAGTTATGAGGAAGGAGTTTTGTAACTCGGGGGTTTTCACTGACTCTCTGGACCCCATAATTAATATGGCCATAAAAAACATTAACAGTATATTTAGTAGCAATAGTAAGAATAAATCAATAAATACTGTTTTTCCCATTATTTTACATTCCTCCGAATTAAAAAAGGATATGCGATTAAAGCTAACGAGGCATAGATTCCCATGACTGTAGTATTTAGTGCAGTTGGAATGCCTGTCGCGACACTCGCCATCATATTTTTAACTTCTTCTTGATTATCTAATTGTAAATTTGCTATATCAAACCCAGCAAACGTCTGTGCAAAGCCAATAATTGATCCCAATAGTCCCAGCATGGTACAGACACTAGCTAGTCTGAAAACCTTTTTGAATTTAGGCTTTTCTTCTAAGGAGTAAAACAGAGACAGGCCGACGCCAAGCAGAAAAATTCCTACGATTGTTTCAGATATAAAAGTAGAATCTCCTTGGAATAGTTTGTAGAAATAGTTATAATTATACTCCACAGCGATGAAAATAACTATGTACGTTGTAGTGATCGCAAGCCACCTCAAGAAGTTCATTTTAGGCTCCCAGAAAAAATTGTTTGAATTTAGTCCACATTGTTTTATCCTTCTTGTTTTTTCTTCTTTCTGATTTAGCTGACTCTCTGATCTCCATAATTTCTTTATAGTGATCTTGCTGTTTTCTTTTTTGGAAATTATAAAAATCAGAATCAGACATGCCATCTCTAATTTTTGACATTTTTAAGCCTTATGTAAAATTTTCCTCAAAGGCCGAGTCTATAACTTCCTTGCTAACAGCAGATCGACCTCTTGAGTTAATCATTATTAATCCACTTCGCAACAGGAAAGGCTCAATAACATCTTTGATTGTCTCGGTTTCAATATTGAGAGACGAAGCAATTGTATTTATACCAATAGGAGTTTTTTGTTTTTCAAGAAAATCCATGTATTTCCTGTCATTTTCGGTCGATCCATCGAGTCCGATTTTTCTTATACTTAAAGCACTGTGTAAATGCTCTATATTTACTATACGCAAATTTTTGGAAATAGCGTAATCCCTAACCCATTCTAGTAAAGAATTTGCAATTCTAGGGGTTCCTCTACTGGCTCTAGCGATTGAAATTATTACTTCTTTATCTATATTAACCCCTAATCTCTTAGAATTTTCAGATATTAATAATGATAAATTCTGATCGCTATAAAGCTCTAAAGTAAAGTTTAACTTAAATCTATCGCGTAACGGGGGCGACAGCGATCCAATTTCTGTGGTAGCACCCATAATTGTAAACTTTGGTAACTCCATAGATAATATATTATCTTTGCCCATCAATACGTTGAGCTTAAAATCCTCCATAACAGGATACAAGAACTCTTCTGTAATCTTTGTCATTCTATGGATCTCGTCAATGAAAAGAACTTGACGTTCTTTCATTTTCATAAGATATGGAATTACAACTTTTGGTTTGCGGAAAGTTGCCCCATTGACAACTTTTAGCTCAACTCCTAGTTCATTGGCTAAGGCATTTGCTAGTGTTGTTTTTCCAAGCCCCGGAGGACCGGAAAAAACGGTGTGACCCAGAGCGCATCCCCGCCGATTCGCTGAATCGACGGAGATTTTTAACGCTTTGACCAAATGTTCCTGACCAATAATTTCTGAAAAATTAGCAGGTCTAAACGACATCATCATTCTCCACCCAAAGTTGCCACTCTTCGTCTTGCTCTGGCTCTACAAAACAAATATTGAATTCTTGTTCGAACTCAGCAAACACCTTCTCTGGGAATACAATATGCACGCCTTGAGAAGTAGAGATGTGTGAGCAATTCTTCAGTAGGTTTTCAAACGATTCTTTCAGATCATCAAACATAATCAACTCCTGTAAAGTTAAAAAATTAAGGGCGGGATGCGCATGCTAACCTCTCAACAAGTGGGATGTGTGGGGTAACCTCCCTCACCCTCAAGTACATTTTACACCATGTATCGCAAAAGTCAAGAAGAAAATTCAATAGTTTGTTGATTGTTCGCTTTTTGTTTTGCGATTCGATGTTCTTCACGAAGTATTTCGTTTAGTTCATCAATAGTAATAGTTTTAGTTTCTCCTAAGATAATACCTTTTAGAATATTAAATGCGGAGTGAATGTTTTTTGTAAAAATATTTCTATATTCATTCCACATCTTATCCTCTTCTACAGTGTAATCCTTAATCTGTTTTTTTACAATCTTGCCGTTTGCGTTGCGTAGCTTGTTGTCCATCTTTCCAGCTATCCACTGTGGAAATCTGTTATACATGATATCAGCCCTACAAACGCCGCCCTTCATGTGATAGGCATGAAGTTTTAGCAAATGTTCCTTTGTAAATTTCCATCCTGAAACTTCTCCGGTTGATGGTCGAATTCTTAATTGACCATCTGATGTCATCATGGTAAGACAAAGAGACGTAAGCATAGACAGTGATTTTTCTTTATAAGAGTCCAGCAGCAAACCGTCACTATTATACGAATTAAGTGTTCCATTTATTTTACCCTGAACTGGTAGGTTAAACATATCTCTTTGCACTGGGTTAAAATGGAAGTACAAAGTTGGGATTATATCGCATAAATATGCAGAGACTTTATCTTTAGGATGTTGGTAATCAAACTGCTTGATAAATCTTTTGTCTCCATTCATTTCTTCTTTCATAGTCAAACCCTCTTCTCTTCGAGGGTTATGGAAAGTGTTAACTGGATTTTTAATACTGTCAAAAATTTCTGGCTTATATTCTATAATAAACCACATAACCATACAGTCTACTAAATCGTCTCGATCAATTTGTAGTGATTTTTTAGGATGAGATTTCCCCGGCAAATCGTTAAACTCTTTGCTGATTTTCTTTTCCTTGATATCAACTCCCATCTTATCTTTTGCAAAGTTAATAAGTTTATCCCAGTATCTAACGCGATATTTGCTGGTGGATTTTTGTGGAAAAAGTTTCAAATAATGTCCAGCCTCATTAAGTTCTTCGTAAAGTTGTAGCAGTTCATTTTCTTTCCAGTATTGAGCTTTGGATAGCTTTCTTTCGTCAGCGTTTTGAGGTGTGCCAAAATGTGCAGCTTCTCCTATCCATAGTGTTCCTTCTGGCTGACTTAACATAAAATCAAAAAGCTCTGTTGCCGCCAAAGAGTATACATCTTTAGACTCTCTGTTAAGCAGGGTTACTTTGTTCTTACCCAAGTCCATAAAATATACATTGTCAAAATTTTCGTAATTACTCATAAAAATCTCCAAAAAGTTAAAGATAGATGGCGGGATGCGCACCCTAACCTCTCGACAAACGAGATGTGTGTACTAACCTCCCTCACCATCTGTTAAATATCAAGCTATATCTTCATTATACATTAGGTATCGTCATTGTCAAGATGATTCTTGAATTTTTCTGATAAATTTTTTACGCAGTCAGATGCCGTTGTTTGAAACATGAACGGCAGCACCGCATGAATTATACAGCAGACTCCAGCCAAAATCAAGCGCAATCCTACATCAATCGCAAAACCAAAATGTTGCAGGAATGTCATCCCGTTATCTTTCCAGTGACTCATTATTATCTCCTATTTGTAAAGCCAGCAATAGCACAGTCTGTAATAATACAAAGTAAAACAATGCAAACACAGATAATGCTTATATCTCTGATGATATCAATCATATCTACTCCTTATCTAACCAAGTTTTAGTATCTGCATCAAATACCCAAACCCGCATACCACGAACAACACGTTCGCATAGCTCAGCACGATCTCGGTATTTCTCCCAGCCACTATCCGCACCTTTAGCAAGCAGGATAACAACTGGCATGTGTAGCTTTCTAACATTGTCTACATTGAGAGGACCGTCGCTTTGTAACGCACCGTTGATGATTGGCTCATTTAATTTTACAGTATAATAAACTGCTTGACCAACACCCTCTGCCCACTTTGTTGCCCAGTCAATTTCGCAAGCTCTCATGCTAGGCCCACGAGACTCTTCATCCTGAAACACTAAGTCAACACGAGTTCCATCTTCCAGCACCTTCTCCATCTCGCCACCGAGTTCTGAGAAGATAATCTTCTGGTTGTCTGCTTCTGTGCCGTAGCTACTGTATCTAGATACACCATTAGCCTCTTCTAGTTCAGAATAGCATCGCTCTAAATCCTGATTCATGCCAGCAATTTGCTGGTCTCTTAGTTCGATTTTTAATTGCAATGCTGAACTTTTGTCAATCTCATTACCAACCGCATTATATAAATACCAAACACATAATAATGATGAAGCAAACATTGTTCCGACTATAATATCTCTAATCTTCATTTTTAACCCTTTGCATATTGGACTAATAAAACAATACATACTGAAGCGGCTAGTCCGATCATCAACTTCAGGAAATCTTTCCCAACAATCGGGAATACTTTTTTCAAACCACTCTTCTGCCTAAACGAAGCGATTGCTAATTCTCTTCCGGTAAGCAGCCCAACAAAAACCCAAGTCGTTGACATAGGAATATCATTAACTTCTTTGAAGATGTAAAGAACAATAAAATAAAACAAGTCAATAAGTGTAGCTGACCTTACATATTTTGTATTCTTTTTCTGCACTACAATTTCTTGGATTTTACCTCCACGTTGCTGCAACATGTATGCCAAACCAACTACAAATACTGTAGAAATAATAACCATTACGTCAACAGGAATTTGTCTTGGCATAAATACAGCGATGTTTGCCATGTCGTGAGATAGCCAAGTCCACCACAGAAAGCCAGTCGTGATCCACTGTCCGACGATCCAGTATTTTTTATGCGACTCTTTTACATTCCGACCTTCATCAATAATTCTAGTGAGCGCAAACCAGATCATGTATGCCGCAACAGCGGCAACTGCATAACCAAGCATAGACTTCATTAAAACTTTTTGCAGCACCATAGTGGAAGCGAAGGCACTAAGCACTAAAAATGATGTTGAGACTGGCACGCCAAATCTTGTTAGTAATAGTAGCACAGCGGGTGCTAGTGCTTGATACCAAGTGACTCCTTCAAA
>Ga0208645_1003182_pt1 | contig 12334 bp, 12 predicted proteins | sample VirMetDEL_Sep_01_FD_184519 | JGI IMG/M metagenome (GOLD analysis project Ga0208645, IMG submission 184519) | Aqueous microbial communities from the Delaware River and Bay under freshwater to marine salinity gradient to study organic matter... | ecosystem: Environmental > Aquatic > Marine >...
CAACCAGAGTTTATTTCAACACTCACAACACTTGAAGGTCCTTATACACATGCAGAGATCTTAAATATTCTAAACACTGATGAATGGACAGAAAGTGAGAATAATCAGTAGTTGTTGATGAGGAACCAATGGTAAAGAATATAAATAACTAAAAAGTCTTTAAGATGTCAGATAGAACAAGACAAACTGGTGATTTAGTATCTGATAATAATATATTTGCTGATATTGTCAATGATCGTATCGGCATTGGAAAGAAAAATCCAACAGCAAAACTGGACGTTAATGGAACAGTTGCACTTGGAAGTTCTGTTTATGATACTAATGGAACCTTTGGATCTGATGGTCAAGTATTATCTAATGTAACTGGATTTGGTGTTTCCTGGATAGATAGTGGAATACCTGATAAGATTGAAGAAGGCAATACATCCGCAGAAGTAATTGATACTGGTTCTGATGGACGTTTTGTTGTCACTACAGAAGGAGCAGAGAGACTTCGTGTAATTTCTAATGGTAGTGTTGGTATTGCAACCACAAATCCCTCTACTCTATTTCAAGTTAGTGATTCATTTTTTATTGATTCTTTTCCATCAATAGATGATATTGTTTTTGTAGTAAATGGACAAACAGGTAATAAATTAACAATTTATCAAGAAAGTGCAAATTTTGTTGTACCTATTATAGGAAACTTAACTGGTACTGCATCAACAGCATCCTTTGCTACCACTGCATTTAACTTAGCTGATGCTGCTAACATCACTACTGGAACTATTAGTAGTGATAGATTATCTGGTTCTTATCCGGGGCTCATTGCTGGTAATGCTTCTAATGCAGATTCTTCTAACTTGGCAACTAATATTACGGTAACAGGAAATGATTCGAGTACAGGTGCTGGTGGAACTTTCTTTCCATTATTTGTTGATGGAAGTTCCGGAACACAAGGACCAGAATCTTTTGCAAATTTAACTTATGACCGTAATTTAAGATCTTTAAAAATTGATGGTTCATTAAATATACGAGATGATATATTTGGTGATGATACTCCAACTTTTATAATAAATAAAACCACATCTTCAGATATAGTTTTTAGAACTGATAATACTAAAGTTACTATTGGTGATGTTGGAGCAGGTGTTTCTTGTAATATAAATGGAACAGTTGCACTTGGAAGTTCTGTTTATGATACTAATAAAACTTTTGGAACTAATGGTCAAGTATTATCTAGTGTAACTGGATTTGGTGTTTCCTGGGTAGATAAAGGAGTATTTGATGAAATAGTTTCACTTGGAAGTTCTGTTTATGATACTAATGGAACCTTTGGATCTAATGGTCAAGTATTATCTAATGTAACTGGATTTGGTGTTTCCTGGATAGATAATGGAGTATTTAATGTAACTGTTGATAAGATTGAAGAAGGCAATACATCCGCAGAAGTAATTGATACTGGTTCTGATGGACGTTTTGTTGTCACTACAGAAGGAGCAGAGAGACTTCGTGTAACTTCCGAAGGAAATGTTGGTATTGCAACCATAAATCCCTCTACTCTATTTCAAGTTAGTGATTCATTTTTTATTGATTCTTCTGGTAGTGTTGGTATTGCAACCACAAATCCAAATCCCTCTACTCTATTTCAAGTTAGTGATTCATTTTTTATTGATTCTCCTTCATCAATAGATGATATTGCTTTTGTAGTAAATGGACAAACAGGTAATAAATTAACAATTTATGAAGAAAGTGCAAATTTTGCTGTACCTATTATAGGAAACTTAACTGGTACTGCTTCTACTGCATCTTTTGCTGCCACCGCATTTAACTTAGCTGATGCTGCCAATATTACTACAGGAACTATTAGTAGTGACAGATTAACTGGTTCTTATCCGAATCTCATTGCCGGTAATGCTTCTACTGCAGATTCTTCTACCTTGGCAACTAATATTACGGTAACAGGAAATGATTCGGGTACAGGTGCTGGTGGAACTTTCTTTCCATTATTTGTTGATGGAAGTTCCGGAACACAAGGACCAGAATCTTTTGCAAATTTAACTTATGACCGTAATATAAGATCTTTAAAAATTGATGGTTCATTAAATATACGAGATGATATATTTGGTGATGATACTCCAACTTTTATAATAAATAAAACCACATCTTCAGATATAGTTTTTAGAACTGATAATACTAAAGTTACTATTGGTGATGTTGGAGCAGGTGTTTCTTGTAATATAAATGGTGATACTTTCGTTGGAATTAATACTTCTGTAGGTATTATTTTAACATCACCAAATGGCACACAATATCGTTTAATTGTTGAAAATGATGGAACTTTATCTACGGTTACAATTTAATTATCATCAAACTTTATAAATAATCTTATTAAAGGAGTAACAAATGGCAATTATCATAGGACAATTGACCCCTGAAGGAACTGGTGGAAATAGCACTTATAAATCTGGTGTATATACTATTCATGAATTTTCTTCTACTGGTACTTTTACACCAGCACAAAACACTAGAGTTGATATTTTGGCAGTTGGTGGTGGAGGGTCAAGAGGACCTGGTGGTCCACCATCATGGGGAAGTGGTGGAGGTGGTGGTGCCGTGATGGTGAGTAAATTTGTTCCAATGAATTCGAGTTCACCATACACAATGACTGTTGGTGCCGCAAATGGAGATACTACTGCTAATTATGAAGGAGGATCACTTACCGCTCCTGCAGGGGCTCAAGGGATCCCAGGGACAAGTGGCTCAGTTACTGGTAATAGTGCTCCACTAGCATCAGGTTCTGGTGGAACTGGATGGAGCGCGGCTAATGGAGGGGCTGGGGCAAATATTGCTGGTCAAGGATTCCCTGGTTTTCGAGATGCTGGTGGTGGAGCTGGCGGCAATTCTGGAGCGGGAGGTGGAGCAGGAAGTGGAGGTCCAGTAACGACTGCTAGTACAAATGGTGGAAGTGGAACACCTCTTACATACTTTACTGGTATAACGACACATACTAATGCAGCAGCCGGAGGTCCTGGTCGTGGTGGAAATCAAACTCCTAGACCTGGTATTCAATATGGTAATGGTGGTGGTGCTCATGGAGCAGGTTCTGATGAGGGAACACAACAGTCACAACCTGGTGCAATCTTTATAAGATATATTTAATAAATAATATTTAATAAATAAAAATGCCGTTGCAATCTAAAATATATGTCTTCATCTTACGCATTAATTGATGAAAATCGTGTTGTTTTAAATGTAATATCTGCAGATTCTGCATATATTGCAGAGAGAACTGCCTTGGGAGAAACTTATGTTCAAGTTACCAATCCAAGAAATCCGGCTAGAATTGGTGCAACACACAATACAACTTTAGATATGTTTGTTCCTGAACGACCGTCTTCAGATTCTGGTTGGAACTGGGAAATTGTAAGCACAGAATCTGATGGAAATGGTGGTACTTTAAATGAATACTCTTGGGTATTTACTCCATCAAACCCCGTAAACACTAAAACAGAAGGTTCGGTTTACGTTGCTCAATACAATGCATACATTGTTCCTCCAGAAGATGATTCATGGGTTTTTAATGAATCTGAATTAAGATGGGAATCTCCTAGTTGACTACAGTTAAATATTCATATATAATATACTATAAGTTTAAATTTTTTTATGGCGAACATTGCAATTTGGTATAAAACATCTATGCCTCCAAAATTGATTGATATTGTTAGGGATGATGTTAATAATTCTACAAAAAATTTAAAAGAAGCAACTGTTTTTAGTGGAGTTCAGCATTCAATAAGAGATAGTAAAGTTGATTGGTTACCATCATATCATTGGATTGTAGGACTTTGTTATCATTATGTTCTTCGAGCAAATAGAGAAAATTTTTTGTATGATATTTCTGGATTTGATCATGATCAAATGCAGTATACTTCGTATAATGAGGGAGAATATTATAATTGGCATATAGACGCTGGTTTAGATTCTTTTCATAAACCATCTACAAATAATCAAGAAAATTTTGTAATTAGAAATTCTGAAGAGGTTAGAAAGTTATCTGTTATTGTTCAACTTTCTGATCCCGATGAATATGAGGGAGGTGAAGTTCAATTAATGAATGATAACAACTCTAGTTTCTTTCTTCCAAAAACAAAAGGAACCGTTATTGTTTTTGATAGTAGAACAAGACATCGTGTAAAGAAAGTCATTTCTGGACATCGGCAATCTTTAGTTGGTTGGGTGGTAGGTCCTAGATGGAAATGAACAATAAATTAAATTGGTCTGTAGTTGAGATGCCAAAATTAATTGATGCATCTCAACTCTATGAAGAACCTCCATGGGAAAGAGGTAGATTTACTTACAAAGAATCTGGAAAAGTTTTAGTAGACAAGATAGAAGATCAGGTATCGGGCAGTCTTGCTAGATATAATCATCCTAAATTTAAGGAAGCACATTATGAAATCATGCAATATATTGAAAGTTATATTGGTGAAAGATTATATCCCACCTATTATTATGATAGATTTTATTTCAAAGGTCAAAGATTAGAAAGGCATTGTGATAGAGGTGCTTGTGAGGTTAGTATAAGTATTAACATAAGTAATAATTTAGATTATGATTGGCCAATAATGTTTGAAAAACCAGATGGGAGTTTTATATCCTGTATTACAAAACCTGGAGATGCAGTTCTTTATTCTGGGGTTGATATTCCTCACTGGAGAGATCCGATGGGGGGAAATAAAAACAGTTATTATCATCAAATATTTTTTCACTATGTGAGAAGAAATGGACACTTTTTAGAACACGCATATGACGGAGGAGGTTGTTTATGATTACTGATATTACTAAATTTGTAATTTTGGCCAATAAATATGTGTGGATACATGCTGTCAAAGAAGAAAATGGAAAAAAAGTTATGTATAAGACAGAATTTCCATGTGGATTTGACGAAAATGACAAACATGATGTAAGAGTTTTGATGGATCTTCAATATAATCAAAAAACATTTGATTATATTGATAATTTGGATGTTGAATGGACTTTACTTGAAGAAGAACAATGAAGATAGCAGTAATCGGAAAAGGCACTAGTTCTATTATTAGTACTCTTGTTTGTCTTAAGTATGGATATCAAGTTGAAATTTTTTATGATCCAGATTCACCTCCAATTAATGTTGGTGAATCTACAACTCCAAATATAGGTGGATTATTATTGGATGTGTTGGATATTACTATCGGTGAATTGATTGATGAGGGAATTGTTTCATTCAAAAATGGAATTAAATTTATAAACTGGGGTAAATCTGAAAATTTTAAACACCATTTTTCTGGAAATGCGAGTGCTTTTCATTTTGAGAGTGAAATTTTTAACAAATTTATACATCAAAAATTAGAAAAAGTTGGAGTCAAGTATCATCCAAAAAGAGTATCTGGATATGAAATAAATCGTGATACTGACAAAGTTTTTATTGAAAATGATCAATATGACTTTTTGATTAATTGTGCCGGTTGGTGTGATAATCAAGACTATGTAAAACCAATATTTGAAACAGTTAATACTGCTATTCTTTACAGTGAAGAGGGTATGGATGATTATTCATACACTTTACATAGAGCAACGGAGCACGGATGGCAATTTGGACTACCATTTCCTGATAGGAATTTAACAAAGTGTGGATATCTTTTTAATAGAAAGTTTACTTCAATGGATGAGGTAGATGAACATTTTAGAATTAAAAAAAGTAATTGTAATTATCAAATTTATAATAATTTTTCTTGGACACCAAGATACGCAAGAAAAATGCTATTGAGTAAATATGAAGCTAGTAATGGAAACAGACTGATGTTCATTGAGCCTCTACAAGCACTATCGTTATATTATTATGAACTTTTTGCTACATATATTTGCGATTTTCTTAGGGATAGAACATTAGAATCTTTTGAATCCACTAATCAACGTTATTATATTGAAATGTTCAACTATCAGATATCTTTGGCATTTCATTATTCGTATGGTTCCAAATATAATAGTGATTTTTGGATAGATATTCATAAAAGAGCTAAATCAATTATGAATTTAAACTATAAATTTTCTGAAGAATCTCAAAAAAGTTTATATAATTTCAATAAAAGATATCGTGGAGAAGAATTTATGGTGGGAATATTTAATTATAAAGATTATGAAATGATTCATTCTGGAATGTTAAATCTTAATCTGCCAGATTTAATAGAAGATGTTAGTTTAATAGGATTTTAATTATGGAAACTTTGAATTTGTTTTCAACTCCGGTTTATAAAAACAAATTAAATCATAAAAATTTTGATAGAGTTCAAAAAGAAATTTTTTTATCTTTGAAAGAAGTAGAATTTATTTCCACAAATAGACTTCATCCTAAATCATTTGACTATTTTAATACCAAAGTCAGTGATAATATTGAAAATTCTAATTACTTATATGAGTATAAATGTACTAATTTAATTCAATCTATATCAGATAATGTTGTAAGTTATTTAAAATCTATAGGATTGACTGGTAAAGTTGAATTTGAAATTTCAAATTCTTGGATGACTTGTATTGACAATAGATATCATATTCAAACACATCATCATGAGGCAGTAGGAATTTCTGGAATTTATTATTACAAAACTAATGGGAAGGATGGAAATCTTTATCTTTCCTCACCCATGAAATATATGCAAATATCAAATATTTTTAAAAGATGTTATCCTAATCAATCATTCGAAATAATTCCAGAAAATGGTATGATTATATTGTTTCCTAGTTGGATCGATCATGGAGTTAGAAGTAATACGACTGATGATGAAAGGATAAGTGTTGCATTCAATATAAATTTTGGGTGAAATATGAATTGGATTGATTATTGGCAAAGAAATGATATTAATCATTTACCATGGGAGACTTATACTCCAGAAAAAAACTTAGTAAAAGTTTTTTCTCATATAGATATTAGAAATATAAAAACTGCGATCGATATTGGTTGTGGACTTGGAACTAATTCTTTATGGTTGGATTCTCTAGGAATAAAAGTTGATGGCATTGATATTTCTGATATAGCAATTCATGCCGCAAAAAATAGAATTAATGAAAATTCAAAAATCAATTTTGAAACTATGAATTTCCTTGAAGATAATACATTGAAAGAAAACTACTATGATTTTGTTTTTGACAGAGGATGTATTCATGGTATGATTGATGAAGATATAAGAAAATTTTCATCAAAAGTTAGTAAAATTATATCTAATAATGGATTATGGATGAGTATTATTGGATCATGTGAAGGTCCAGAAGTTTATAATGGACCTCCAAGAAGAACTTGCTCAGAAATGATTGGTTTAATTGAACCATATATGAAAGTTATAAATGTTTCTTTAGATAGTATGACAATATCAAATAATATTGAAGTTAATGTTTGGATTTTATTAACTAAAAAAAGAAATTATGAGTAAACAAATTTTATCGGGTTCTTTTCTTTTTCATGATTCTGGAATGAGTGTAATGAAAAATGGTGAACTATCTAAGACAATTATTTTTGAACGACTTACTAGAGTAAAACATGATGAAAATTTCTTGATCGATTCATTTTTATCTGAGTTGGATAAAACTGAATTGCAGTCTGTATCTTTTAGTCAGGTTTTGAAGTATGATAATGATAATCATATACATATCATAAAAAAAGAAATTAAAGATGTATTGGATAGAGAAGTAAATTTAGATATTCAATACAGTGATCATCATTTATGCCATGCATATTGTGGATACTATACATCTAAATTTGACGATGCTTTGTGTATAGTAATGGATGGAAATGGTTCAGCATTTAAAGATAAAACGATTACAGAAACAGAATCTGTTTATACTTTTAGGAATCATAAATTTGACAAGGTTATTTCTAAAAAATATATATCTGTCGATAATTTTCAAAAATTACTACATAAAATCAATAATCTAAAGATTGATTGGAGTTGTGTAAATGTAGAGGATATTGTAAAAATTCTTGATGAAGATATTAGTGTTGGTCAAACTTATGAATTTTTATGTCGGATGATGGGAATGAGTTGGTTTGATGCTGGAAAATTAATGGGTCTGTCTCAATATAAAAACTATAAATCAAAACTACCAGAAGGATATAATAGTTTAGAATGGATTAATAAAGTTGACGCATCATACATTGTTCAAAAAAAGTTAGAAGATAGAGTATTTAATATAGTTGAAGAACATATTGACAAAACTGGAATCAAAAATGTTATATTGACTGGTGGAATATTTTTAAACTGTGTTTCGAATTACAACCTGGTAAAAAAATTTCCTGATTTGAATATCCATGTAGACCCAATGTGTTCTGATAATGGAATATCAATTGGTAATGCACTAATCTCATATACAAAAAAATATGGAGAGAGTCCAACTAGAATTGAAGGATCTTATCATGGTTCTTCTGAACCATTAAACCAAATTAAAAATTTTGGTTGTTCTTATAAGACAAACATTACATACTCTGATGTTGTTGATCTTTTAATAAATGGTGAGATCGTTGCTTTATATCAAGGAAAATCTGAAGTGGGTCAGAGATCACTGGGGAATAGATCACTGCTGTTTGACCCTAGAATCGTTGATGGAAAGACAATCGTTAATAAGATAAAAAAGAGAGAAAATTATAGACCTTTTGCGGCAAGTATTCTTTTAGAATATTGTCATGATTGGTTTGATCTGAAAAATTTAGATGAAAGTTCAACAATGTCATATGCATTGGAAGCCAAACAAAAATCTTTGGATCAAGTTCCATCTGTTATCCACGTTGATGGCACTAGTAGAATACAAACGGTCACGGAGAAACAAAATTATCATTTCTACAATTTGATAAATGAGTTTTATAAAAAAACAAACGTTCCTATGTTATTAAATACCTCTTTTAATTTGGCGGGAGAACCACTGGTTGAAACAATTCAAGATGCTGTAGATGTACTACATCGTAGTGAATTAAAATATATTTATCTTCCAGAAATTAATTTTTTATTATTTAAATGATATGATAATTATTGATAGTTACTTTAATAATGTAGACGTTGTTAGATCTCATGCTTTAACTCAAGATTATGTGCGGCAAAGTTTTGGGGGATATAGAACTCCTAAACTTACGAAAGATACTAATGTAGGTAAATTAATAACTAATAAAATAGTTCATACATTAGAAAGTGAGATGAGTAAGAACATATCTCATCTCGAAATATATTACCATTGTTCTCCTTATTTTTTTATGGAAGATATTAATAATTTTCATCAAGTTAAGTATCATAGAGATGGATTTGATTTAGCTGGTATTGTTTACATTACACCCAATCCACCACAAAATACTGGAACATGTATTGAGGGACATGGTTGTATAGAAAATGTTTATAACAGATTTATTTGCTATGACTCTAATTTATTACATGGACCAGATAATTTATTTGGTTTTGATTTACCTAATAGTAGATTGACAGTAACATTTTTTTCAAATTTTTATTAGTAGTATTATGAATTTTACAGTATACTCAAAAGACAATTGTTTTTTCTGCTACAAGGTCAAACAGGTATTAGATTCGCATGGAGTGTGCGCTTTCATATTGGTACTACCGGCTTAAGCAGTAAGGTGCTTGCTAACTGTGTCCGTGCCTTCAGGTGTGTATCTTATTGAACTTTGTACTTTGTGACTTGTATTTTGTACCCTTTATTTTTTTTTATACAGTGTTATGATAAATACATCAACAGGACAGGAAATCAACACTGTTGGTAACCCTCGTTAACCGAGACCTATGAAAGTATAAAGTACGTCTCTCATACCCACACTGGAAAGTGGTGTGTGTGTGTGAGATTTATAAATAATTAAAAAAGTATTGGAATAATGACACTATCTACCAACACTACTTATAGAATTTTTGTAGAAAAACTTGGAGCAACTGACCCTAATGCCTTTGTTGGAAATGAAGGAGAAGTATTTTTTGACCCAAGTATCCCAACACTTAAACTATCTGATGGTTCTACTCCTGGTGGAATTGGAATTGGAACTGGAACTGCTTCGGTAGGAACTGCATTAACTGTCTCTGGTGATTCTGGTTCTGAAACTATTGATATTCTTAGTGAAACTCTAACAATTGCAGGTGGTACTAACTTAACTTCGTCTGCTGCATCTGATACTGTTACGGTTAATCTTGATAGTGATATTTTACTTGATAGTGTTATTGCAACTGGTATCATTACTGCAATTGGTGGTTTCTATGGAGACCTAACTGGCACTGCTTCTATTGCATCTTTTGCTACCACTGCATTCAATCTTAATGGTGTTGTAGAATCAGATCTTAATGTTGCCTTTGCACAAACAGCAGGATTATCGACCGAAACAACAAAACTTCAAACTCCAAGAAACTTTGAGATTACTGGTGACGTTGTTGCTTCCCCAATTGCCTTTGATGGCACTGGAAATGTATCATTAGCAGCAACTATTCAACCAAACAGTGTTGGATTGGGAACAGATACTTTTGGTGATTATGTTAAAAATATTTCTGGAACAGCAAATCAAATTGATGTAACTGGTGGAACTGGTGAGGGTTCAACTCCAACTTTAAGTTTCCCAAGTCAAGTAACTATTCCTCAAGACTTAACGGTTAATAGAGATGTTCAGATTGTTCGTAATCTGAATGTTGATGGAAATATTACCATTGGTGGTACATCAGCAACATTATTCACACAGACATTAACTGTTGCTGATGCTGACCTCATTCTTGGTGTAAGAACGGACTCACTTGGTAATGATATTTCCAATGATACTACAGCAAATCATGGTGGCATTGCAATTGCATCAACTGAAGGAAATCCATTAATTACAATTGTAAATCCAGGTGCTGGTGAGACACTGCCTGCCACATATAAGAAAATTATGTGGTTTAAGTCTGGAAGTTTCTCTGGACTTGGAACTGATGCTTGGTTAAGTAATTATGCAATTGGTATTGGATCTACACAATTCCCAACTGGAACAAGACTTGCTGCTGGAAATGTTCAGATTACAGAGAATGACTTATCAGTTGTAAGGAATATTAATGCCTCTGGTATTGTTGCTGCTTCTGGTGGATTTGTAGGAAACTTAACTGGTACTGCATCAACGGCATCATTTGCAACAACAGCATTCAATCTTAACGGTGTTGTAGAATCAGATCTTAATGTTGCTTTTGCAGCAACAGCATCAGTTGCTACCACTGCATTCAATCTTAATGGTGTTGTAGAATCAGATCTTAATGTTGCTTTTGCATCAACGGCATCATTTGCAACAACAGCATTCAACTTAGCAGATGCTGCTAACATCACTACTGGAACTATCTCTTCAGATAGATTAACTGGTTCTTATGCTATTGATATTACCGGTAATGCTGGTACTGCTTCTACTGCATCATTTGCAACAACAGCATTCAATCTTAATGGTGTTGTAGAATCAGATCTTAATGTTGCTTTTGCATCAACGGCATCATTTGCAACAACAGCATTCAACTTAGCAGATGCTGCTAACATCACTACTGGAACTATCTCTTCAGATAGATTAACTGGTTCTTATGCTATTGATATTACTGGTAATGCTAGCACTGCATCAACAGCAACTGAATTTACAGTAACTGCTAATAATTCAACAAATGAAACAGTATATCCAGTATTCGTAGATGCTGCTACAGGATCTCAAGGAGCAGAAACTGATGCTGCATTAAGTTATAATCCTTCAACCAATACACTAACCGCAGGTACATTTAATTCAACCTCTGATAGAAAACTAAAGGAGAATGTAAAAGTAGTTAAAAATGCATCTGAACTTATTAGTAAATTGGAAGGGGTTAATTTTACTTGGATAGAAACCGGCGAAAAATCTGTTGGAGTCATAGCTCAACAGGTTGAATCTTATATACCAGAATTAGTATCTAAAAATCAAGAAGTAAAGTCAGTAAATTATAATGGACTTGTTGGCATTTTAATTGAAGCATTTAAAGAACAACAAAGACAAATTGAAGAACTTAAAGAAGTCATCCAAAATCTGTAAAGAAGTATTTCATTTTGCTGTGAAACAACATCAAAATACCCTATAATATCTGAGTATTCATCATCCTTGTATCTTTGGAATTGAAGACTCTTTCTGTGGTGGGAAGGTGCTATAATAAAGGAGGATTAAAACCCCTCCTTTTTTCTTATATAAATTAATATAAATCTTACAATACTTATGAATTTTATTGTTTATTCGAAAAATAATTGTCCTTATTGCTATAAAATCAAACAAGTGTTAGAAATGACTGGTAGTGATTACAAGGTTCATACTCTTGGA
>Ga0208645_1003185_pt1 | contig 12326 bp, 14 predicted proteins | sample VirMetDEL_Sep_01_FD_184519 | JGI IMG/M metagenome (GOLD analysis project Ga0208645, IMG submission 184519) | Aqueous microbial communities from the Delaware River and Bay under freshwater to marine salinity gradient to study organic matter... | ecosystem: Environmental > Aquatic > Marine >...
ATGCAGTTTTGAAACTATAAATTATTGAAATTTGTTTTTTGATGTTTTGCTCCGCCTCTCGTGTTTATAGTTTAAAAGTCCCGTGGAGACCCGCGGCCCGTGACCCGCCGAAGGCCCTTGGATGTTTATAGTTTAAAAGTCTCGTGTTCCTGCGCTCACCAAAGGTCATCATCATCATAATCAAGACAAGTATTCTTCTTAGCGATGGCATCACCGATAGTCTCAATATCAACATTTTGGATTGTGATGTCATCATCCTCAAACCAATCCACCGCCATCTTCAAAGTTCCATCTTCAACATATTTAGTCATAAGATTAAACTTCAAACGGCGACGAATATTAAACTCTGGAAGAGTATTAATCTTCTCAAAAATAACTTTCATATCATGATGATGCTTCTTTTCATAAATGATTTCTTGAAGCTCCTGCGGAAGGTCAAAGAGATAGTTGGTCGAAAACATTATTGTTGGTTGGTTGGTTGTTGGTTGCTTACTTGCTACTTGATTTATAATCGCGGCGTTTCTTTAAACCCGTTTCAAATGACGAGAGTTTCTAACTAAACATAATTTATGAAAAATATAGGATTAAAATAATTTATGTAGAAAATAAAATATGTAAAAAAAGATTAAACATCTTTGGAAGAATGATTAACTTTATTTATAAAAACTTTTCTAAAAATTTTTTCCACGGTCCGGGTTTTTTGACCCGTTGAGATTTTAATGAGAGTTTCTAACTAAACATTATTTGTGCAGGGTTGTGAAGGGTGAGTGAAGGGTTGAGACTGCACTATTCACTACATACATAGTTTCATTTTAGTAAGAAAAGATAAATAATGAATAGTGTGAAGGGTGAGAAGGGTGATTTTATAAATTTTCAGAAAAATGCGTCCGGACGCATTTTTGCCTAAACCAAATTTTTTTGACCCTTCACCCTTCACACCAACCACTCCACGAGACTTTGAATCTAACCGCACGAGTGAATGGTGAAATCCACGAAATCCAACCCTTCACATCCACGAGTCTGCACGAAGTCGCACGAGAAAAACACGAGACTTTACGAAAATTAGATGGGTTTTTTAAAAATTAAAATATACAGGATATTATAATAATAAGAAATGGAACTGCATAACGATAATTGTTTTAACATTCTTCCAACATTAAATGACAAATCAGTTGATTTAGTCCTGGTGGATTTACCATATGGTCAAACTGCTAATAAGTGGGATAGTTGTATTGACCTTGAAAAGATGTGGCAACAGCTCAAAAGAATTGGAAAAGAAAATACTGCATATGTCTTTTTTACTACCACAAAGTTTGGTAATGATTTAATCAATAGTAATAAAAAATGGTTTAGATATGATTTAGTATGGGAAAAAACTAATACTGTCGGTCATCTTTCGGCTAATAAAATGCCTCTACGAAAACACGAAATGATTTATGTATTTTATAAAAAACTTCCAACATATAATCCGCAAAAAATACCGATGGATAATCCAGATGTTAGAAATAGAGGAGAAGAAGAAGTTATAACCGGAACATACGGCACTATAAAAAGAAAAGGAATAGATGTTTATACAGACCGCCACCCTGTCTCAATCCAGAAATTTAAAAGTCAAGTCCATAATTCATTAAAACATCCAACACAAAAACCAGTTGAGGCGTGTGAATGGTTGATTAAATCATACTCTAATGAGGGTGATACAGTTTTAGATTTTACGATGGGTTCTGGAACTACTGGTGTTGCTTGTAAAAACACCAATAGAAAGTTTATTGGTATTGAGATGAATGAGGAGTATTTTAAAGTTGCAGAAGAGAGAATTAAAAATTAAAATATCCATTATATTATAATAATGAAAATATCCATTCAGGACGCCAAAGAATTTTTTGAGAAACACCCAAACAATACAACCCCGAACTTCAAGAAGAACCACCAAGCACCAGTTTTGAGAATTTTAAAAGATTGTTTAGATGTAAAGGATGATATTGTCGCTTGTCTGTCTAATCCTCGCGAGGTTATTGATAAAATCAAAGCCAAGTACCAAAATCCTAATACTGTCAAGTATTATCTACAAGCTTTATTGTTTTTTGTAGACCAATACCCAGAATTAAAACAACATGTAGATAGACAGAAATACTTTGACTTTTGGCAAGCTTCTAAAATCATCAAGGCCGAAGAAGACAAAGTTGTTGAACCAAAACAAAACATCGAATATCAGGATGTGCAGGAAAAAGTTTATGAAAAGTTTGGTGAGAACTCACAGGAAGCACTATTTATTGATTTTTACAAAGAAGCTCCTGTCCGTCTGGACTTTTATGATATTCATATTTACAAAAAGACCAAGGACCTTCCACAGGACCTTCCGGATAAATATTTAAATTTAGAAACAGGACGACTGTTTATGAAGAACTATAAAAAGACTGCAAAGAAATATGGCGACAAGGAAATATACCTGTCCGCAGATTTAATGGATAAAATCAAATACAATTTGAAACATCATCCAAGAGATATGTTATTTCAATTTAGAAACAAAGACCCAAGTAGTGCAGTCAAAAACCTTTTGAAGAAAGCAGGATTTCCAAAAGCATCTATGAATGACCTACGCCATTCCGTGCATAGTCAAGAGATGTCCGCCGAGGAAAGGGTCGAAATGGCGCGCAGGTCAGGACACGCGCCCACCACATCAGTAGCATACAAAAGACCATCTGAAAAGGTCGTAAAGATGGATGTACCACATAGATTTAGCAGTACAATCAAAGCAATCATCTCAGAATTGAAATCCTCAGGCGACGAAAATTAGAAAAAATTATTTTCTTGGACTATATTAAGAATGTATAAAATCTATAAAATTAGTTCAGCGCAAACACCCTCAGTCTATGTCGGCTCTACCAAAGAGAAACTCAACAGGAGAATGTCGAATCACAGGCGAGCATATAAAAGTTTTTTAGCAGGCGAGCGTTCCAACATGACATCATTTGATATTATAAAGTATGATGATGCTAAAATAGAACTTGTTAAAGAAGTTAATGAAGAAGTAAAGGATGATGAAGAATACAAAGTCCAACAAGAAACTTTAAATTGTGTTAACAAAAATGACCCAAGGGTCTACCGTGCAACAAAACCTGCACAAAACCTGGATTACCAATTTACTCAGGAAGAGTTGGAAAAGATTAATGAAGCTCCTACGAAGAATTGTAAATATGTTTTACGGAACTATTACAGGAACAGAAACCGCAAACTAAAAGAGCAGACCCTCAAACGCATCCAGAACACCGGTAAGATGCCACGGGACAGTACATTAGAAAAGTTCAACATCACAGCCAGCGAAATCGCCGAAGCCATCCGTCGTAGAGAATAAATATTAAAAAATAAAAAACCCCAGGACAGCTCAAATTTTTTAATTTCTTCCAGCGCAAAGATATTAAAAAATAAAATATTTAGTAATAGTAAATATGGAAAACTTTAACAAAATACCTTTAAATGATAACCAAAAAACTCCATCTATGAGCGGTTGGTCTGGATGTAGTCAGGAAATGTTACAGGCATTTACAACATTTGCTAAATCATCCAAAAACCACGGGGTTTTATGTGGAGAGCCAAATGGCATTATTGTTTTTGATTATGACACATACAAGACAGATTTAAACATTAGTCTTGAAAGTTTAAAATCTATTCACGGACAAGATTGTCATATAATCAAGACACCATCAGGAGGATTTCATGTTTATCATAAACTATCGGATGAAACAAAAGAATGGAAAGGTCTATGTGGTATAAATGGATATTTAGACATCAGAACAACAGGTAATTATGTTGTTGGTGCAGGGTCATTTGTGGATGGAAAAGAATATAAACTTTTGCAGAAGGCATCGAAACTCAGTCCAGTACCTGATACACTCTTTGAAAGTATTAACGAACAAATGAATAAACCAACTTCTTCAACAAGTTCAAATGCCATAGACAAACAAGAAATCCACGAACACCTGGAAAATGCTGGATTTACAAATATCATTTGGAAAAATGGTTATGATTTTGACTGCAACCAAAGAGGTAAAGGTTCTACTTGTCCTTTGTGTGATAGCGAGCATAGAAACAATCATTTTTTTGTATATGAAAATGAAGTTGGTATTTTCGTAAAGAATCATTCAAATAGATGCAGGACTAAAAAAATCAAATCCAATTTTTTATTTACGGAAGAAGAAAAACAACAATTGATTGAGACCGACCTTCCAGAGACATATATGGCACAGAAAAGAAAATTTGAAAAGTTTGGATGTTTCATAGAAGAAGAAGTATTTTATGCTATAACAAATCAAGATGGTTCAATAGATGTCCTCAATCCAAAAAAACTAAGAGACAGATATGCAGATTGGTCCTATGAAGGAAAAGACGGAAAGAAGCACAAGTTTATTGATACTTGGATTTGTGATAACAACAAAAGAAGATTTTTAAAAATTGATTTTATACCTGAAAATTGCCCCGAATCAACTTTTAATCTTTGGAAAGGTTATGAAATTGAAAAACATTTAACATCATCTAATGACATCCAACCTTTCATGGACTTGGTGAAACAACTTACGGATAATGATACAGAATATTTTATCAAATGGCTCGCCCAATTATTCAAACATCCTGGGTCTAAACCAATCACAAGTCCAGTATTTACATCCGTGCAGGGTACAGGTAAAAATTCGCTTTTTGATTTCATCGGTCGGTTGATGGGTAATAATCTCTATTATGAAACAGCGGACGCGGAGAATAACCTTTTCGGTAGATTTTCAAATGCTATTGAAAAGTGCAAGTTGTTGTTTATTGATGAGATGGAGGGTTCTGCTGGATTTAGACATTCAGCAAGATTGAAAGCTTTAATTTCAAATATTAGACATATTGTTGAAAGAAAAGGATTGGATGCGTATGAAGTACAAAATCTGGCAGGTATTGTTTTCGCAACAAACAACCCAAATCCGGTGAAGGTTGAATCATCTGATAGACGCTTTTTTGTGTATAATCCACAAAAGAATCTGGACCAAGAGTTTTTCAATATGTGGAGAAAATGGGCTACAAACAAAGACAATCAACGCGCTGTCTATGAATACTTGATGTCTGTTAATGTTGAAGATGTTGATTGGATTGCTGACCGTCCAAAGAATACTGTTTATGAGGAAATGAGATACAACGCGCTGCCATCCTTCATCAAATGGTTGGATTATACAATTGTTGAAAATTTTAAAAACTTTTGGATTAATAAACCAGTTGAGTTTAACACTCTCTTCGAAGATTACAAATCATTCGGTCATACAATTGAAAAATCCAGTATTCAGTTTGCAAAGGAATTGAAACGATTGATTGAAAAAGAAGGTCTTGTAGGTTTTGAGAAAACTACAAAATCCTCGAAAGGTATGAGATATTACATAGACCGTGAAAAAGTCTTTGGATGGTTGAAAGAGAAACATTACACTCTTGCTGATAATCTCGAACCAGTACTTGAAATACAATTAGAGGAAAACGGCAATTATTAATCAAATAATATGGACCAATTGGAACATCTTGATAAAATAAATGATATTTGGTGCAGGACAAGTGAAAAAGAAGTAACTAATAAACAACAAGTATTTGAAAATACTATTTTTCAACTTACTGGTAAAAAGTGGAAAAGCGAGGACTTTGAACCAGTTGGAATTGATGAAAATATTGATAATGAAGAATGTAATTGTATTTGTTCCAAAAAAATTAAATATAAATGTTATTTGAAACAAATATCCACGGGTCATATTTTTAGAGTTGGAATTGTTTGTTATCAAAATAAAACAAATCTAAAAAAAGATTTTATGGATAAAATAAATTACCTTCGAGCAAAAAGAGACGGACGCGTCTGTAAATTATGTAATAAAATATGTCAAGCAAGAAGTGAAGGTGCTTGTTCTAATTGTCGAAAAGTTTATTACAAATGTTGTGATTGTGGAGATTGGATAAAAAAATATCCAAGATGTAAAAAATGCTATTCATTAATGCGTATGGTCTCTACAAGTCGGACACATATGCTCCTGCATACGAATTAAACATTTAGCATGAAACGAATGTCCGCACGCCAATAACATAAAACAACTTCTACAATTTAATTTTTCCATACAAATAGAGCATTCCAAGTCCTTGTTGAGTTCTTTACACATATCAAAATAATTTTCTGAAAGGAAATCTTTACAAATTTTTAATTTTTTTTGGACTTCTTCAATAAAGATTTCTGGTGGTACAAACTCTTCTTCTTCTTCATCATCTGTTAGTTCAGGGGTTCTTTCTCTGGGTGGTCGTCCTCTTGTTCTTGGCATTCTTTCTTATTATTAGTCCACTTTTTTTTATGCTCCTGTTTTATACGCTCAAAGTTTTGTTCGTATCTTGAATCTTTCCATGCAGGTGTATTGTAAATGTTTGAATGTTGTTTTACAAGATGAGTTTTCAAATAATTTTTTGCAAACTCCAAATTACAGACGGGACACAATATTTTACTATTTATGTAATCTTTATTCATCATCTATAAAATAGTAAAATACTTTTATTTTGTCGGACTATCCACAGGTGCAGGTGGGTTAGAACCTGCCCTGCCTCTTTCTAAAACTGAAAGGTCAATTGTTGGCTCTTGTCCTGGTGGTGCTACATCTCTAATACATTTGAAACCCAGACAACTACATTCTTTACATCTCGATTTTAGAATTGCTTGAAGCATCAAACCCATAAATCCTAAAATTGAACCTGAAATTAAAATCCAAAATTCACTATTGAACTCTTTGTACCAAGGTTCTTCTGCTGACATTTTTATATTATATTAACTTGGAAAAGAAAGTTTCACTCTTATCCTGAGTTTCTGTGTGTTTCCAGAATGCAAATTATTCCATGCCATAAAGACTGAAAAATTACCAAAAGCTGGTGTTGCGGCCGCAGGTCCAAAAATTATACTACTATAATCAACTGTTGGTACTGGATTTATACCATCATTATCAAAGCAATAAGCAAGTACTTCAATTACATATGATTCTAAAACGCTATTACCTGCACCCGGACCGCCCAGAGTTGTATTGAGGTCAAATGCAACAGCGCCACCAAAACCATAACACACTAAATCAAAAACATATTGACCTGCTGGTAGAGTAAAAACTGTCCCTCCGGGGGGCGTTGTTGCGATTGGAGCTGCTATTGTACCTGCCGAAGCGCCTGTGTGTTTTAATTCGTTTGTAAAATGTGTAATATTTCCAATCACATTTTGAGCTGGTCCAAGCGGAACATCAAAGCCTCCGTTCAAGTTGGCTCGTCCAGCACCACCACCGGGTGTGACTGTGAGGTCACCGCTTTGAACTTCAAGACCGCCCGTTCCAGCAAGGACACGGTTGCCTGATATTTCACCACCAGACTGGATATTACCAGTACCCGTACCTGCTGAAAATACAGCTAATTGTTCCAAACCACACAAAACTCCATTTAGTAAAGTCGTGCAGTTTAATGTTGAAATGGTTGCTGAACCACTCGTTAAATTATTACAATTTGTGATACTGTATGGACCTCCTGGACCGTTACAGTCAATATCTGCTTGAAGTGGATTAACCACTCCGGGGTTAATGGGCGGATTGAGCGCTGTATAATTCAAAGTATTACAATAAATGTTGTCTGCTGCCTGTGCGTTTGGTAAAGGTCCAGCGCCTATGTCATTACCATCACAAAGCAGAGTACCTGTGAGTGGATTGCTGACGCCACCAGGCATCGGTGGGTCTAAATTGTTATATTTCACCGTGTCTGCTGATAAAGTGCCAACAACTGCATATTGCCCCAAAGATGTTGTACTCATGATATTTTTTATAATTAATAAAATAAAAATTTTTTAAATTGTTTAAACGCTCCAAGTTGTAATGTGTTTAAATTGATTATCTTGTTCGAAGTTTGCTCCAAACATACCCATACGGCTGTAAGCAAGACCAGGAGTGTCTAATGCACCCTTGGGGCGGGCGTTAAGAAGTTGTCTATCATAGTGACCTGAATTACCCATTTTAACATTTTTGAGGTCATTAACACTCCTGCATCCGCGTGAGAGCGCGTAGGGGTCATATTCGATGCCCATAGATTTCTGCATAGAAGGAATATATACATTTTCCTTCTTTTTAGAAAGCACCTGTTCTGGATTAACTTTCGGCTCTGTAATAAGAAGTTTTGGTTTGCCGTACATACCATTCGCTGGGTTCGCAATTTTCTTTGCAATCGGATTTCCTCTTGGCATCATCTTTTTATTTATTATTTGATTAATAATTTTTATTGTGTAACTTTATTTACCTACCACACCACCATCAAATCACGGCCAAGACCGATGTTGAGGGTCGCTGTGGTCGATACTACGCAGGATGCAGATAGCACACCAGTCTCTTGTGAGGCAGTTGGCGCAGCCGCTGGCACAGTCATACCTGTGACTTCATAGACCATTTGTGTGTTTAGACCACGGCTGTCGTAGCCGGCTTTAACCGCCACACCCTTTTTGGTTGGCATAGACACAAGGAGACCATCAACGAATTTGCCGTCCTCGAAAGCTTGGCGTGAGGTGATTAGGTGACCGTCGTTCTCGCCAACTTTGTTCGCGCAGTAACCCGCGTTCGCCGCTGCATCCACAAGAGACGCTTGGAATTGTGGGTATTTCACGGAGTTGACGCTGTATTGTGAGCGGCGTAGACCAGGTTTCAAGCTAATACCGTTGTTGTAGGCACGGAATCGCAGGGCGTTTGATACATAAGCGTTCACACCACCAGCGTCTGTTAGTTCAGCACCACGGATGCCGACGGCGGTGTGGTTGCTGTCGCGCAGGAAGGCGACGGCGCTATCGACTGATTGTGAGCTTAGACCCCAGCGAAGATTGGCTTGACCTGAGGTGATGTTGCCAAGTTCATAGATGTAATGTTCTTTGTAGTTGACTTGGAGACCAGCGGATTGCAGGCGCTCGCGGAGCATTTCGTTGTACATAGGGTCGAGGCTGACTGTGTCGCAGGTAAAGTACATATTGCTGAGGGTAAATCTGACTTGCGCCGCCGCTGAGCGAGCGTCAGCGCTTGTAAAGTCTGTGCCGATGTCTTGGCTGTCTTCTTTTGGAATCAGGCAGGACGCATCATTTACAACCAGACGGATTTGGATGTTGCCTACCAGAGCGGTGTTTAGGTAGCGAGTTGAACCTTGGTTGAGGAAACCAGGCCACTCTTGGAGTACAAGTGTCTCATCATCGTTGGCATCGTCGTTGCGGACATATGAATGAGAGCAGAGACGAGCGATGGAGTTGTCGTTGTCGATGTTCGAGCCTGTTAGACGGAGAGCGTTGGCAATAGCACCAAACTCTGGTTGAGATTGCTGGACTTGCTGACCGTTGATGTAGACGGCGAGTGATTGAAATAGAGATGAGGCGTGCGCTGGAAGTTTGCCATAAACAGTCGCAGCACCCACAGTCGCGCCTGTGCAGACGGCATCGAATACAAATTTGAGTGAGTGTAAGTCGATGATTGAGTTTTCTGGAAGGTTGCAGGTGATAACGGATGAAGCGGAGGCTGTCGCGCTGCTCGTCAGTTCAATACGGAACTTGTTGCGGGATACCTGTTTCATCTCGGCAACCGCGTACATCGCATCTTCGGGGATAAAATCAGAACTCATATTTATTTTTATTATTCAATAAATAATTTTTATTCAAAAACTTTACTGAAAAGGTTGTTGGACTTTTTGTGATTTGAGGGGTGGTTCTGGTGTTCTGAAAGCGTGGTCTGGTGTCTCCATTTCAACAACCTCCCACTTCAAAGAAAATTTGTATGATAGCAGGCCGTCCTGTGCCTGCTGTGGAGCGACTTGCCAAATGTCTCTGCCTTTATCATCTTGTAGACTGAATGTGACTGTACCCAACTGCTGAATATCCATCAAAAGTCCAAAGAGGTTGTTGGGGTCTTCGAAGGTAATGAAAGGGTATTCGTCTGTATAAAATTGTCTTGATAGAGGTATGCGTGCCAAGATTTGAGTTGGGATTAACTCCTGCTGAGCAATCGGAGTGTTACGCTCAAAATTGACGGACTGATAGTTATTGGTTGGTAGAGTGCAGGTCAAGTACAGAGCTTCCAAAGAATTTAAACTTGAAACATAGGGTGAAACATGAGCGCCTGGTCCTGTACCATCCAGAAGTTTCTTTTGCCCTGTTGGCGGTGTCCAATCATCACGAGTTGGGCGACCACCCATAATCTCGTGCGTATCCACAAAGTAATGGTCTGGATTTACACCTGGTGGTGGTGCTGGCGTGTTGTTCTTGACTTGGAAGGATACAAAGTACGCTCCTGCTGGTGCTGTACCACCCAAGGTAATTGTGTATTTACGGGTTGCAGCATCATGTGTACAAGTTGAGCCTGCGTATAGACCTGCAACGATGGTGTCAATCTCTGTGGCAATATCGGCAGGGTCGTTGTAAAGTTTTGGAGGAATGATGATTGGAGTATATGTAGCAACTCCATCAAAAAGATAAAAGACATTATTGATGTTGGAAGCGATGTTGTAGAAGTTTTTTCTCATCTCGAAGGATGACAAAGTTAATCTCATCAACTGACGGCCACGAATCGAGAATTCATTTGCGGGAAAGGTGACCTTTGTATCGCTGCCTCGCTGAGTAGTGCCAACCTCGCTATCAACAAATATGTTTCGTGAATAAACAGTTCTCATTTTTTATTTAAATATTTATAAACAAATTTTTAATCTATTCTTTATTTGATTCTTCGACAGTCATAGACCCTTTGATAACCTCAATTTCAGGTTCGTTTTTGATTTCGCCTGCTTTGTGTTTTCTTACAACCTCTGCAAGATATTCGGGTGGTGCGCGGATGACAGTTTCGATAAAAAGTTGGTCTGCATCAGGGTTTAATTCCATGAGCTTCTCAACCTGTTTAATTTGAAGATTGGTGAGTTCGCCTTTCTGCCAAGAAGACATTTTTTATTATATAGAAAATATTTTTATTTTTAAATAAAGTTTTCACACATTTTAAAAATTTTTCTTTATCCGTGTAAAGTTTCCTCTGTATGAAACATTTGTCCTTTTTGTTCGATTAGGAACTCCTCGTGTTTTGACAAAGGTTCTCCTTTATACATCTGTGCTTCTTTTTGTCTCAACTCAACATCCATATCAAAAATCTCTTTCGCAAGTTCTTGTTCTTGCTTCCTACGCTGTTGATCAATTCTGTACATTTCAAGATGTTGAGCGTCCAGTCTCTCACGGCGTCTTCTTTCCATTTCAAGTTGTCTATTTGTTTCGGCGATTTGATTTATTCTTTCCAACCACTCATCCTGCTCTGCTTCTTTTGCTTCTCTATTTTCAATATAACCATCATACAAAACTTTTTTCTTTTCGCGCTCGTTTGCTAAATGATTATTGATGTCCTCGGTGGTATGCCATCGATCACCCATCGCTTTTTTACCCAGAGCGTCAATTGCTCTTTGCTCTATTGAGCCTTCACGCAAGAATGTGATTGGAATTGGAATAAAACTAACTTCCTCAGCTTCTTCGAAAGGTGTTGGAGCAAGTGTTGGGTCACGATTACCAGCAATATCAACACCTGTTTGATAGGCCATAGAGCCGACATAAGCCAAATCAAAAGCACCAGCGATAGCTCGACTAACATTAACTCTGTGTGGCACTTTTTTGACTGCATAATGTGTTTTGTTATAGGTTATGTACTGCTTATTACCAGCAGCGTCCAAAATCGGTTCGCCGGTTACAGGATCTTCTAAAAACATAGGTTCTTTTATCATAGTTTCATGCGCGTGTGGATTGTCCGTCCTTGATGTTGATTTTACAACCTCAATTCTTCTGTTTTTTCCAAGGATTTTAGCAAATCTACTAAATGCCGAGACCGGGTCAAAGGTTGTTCTAAAAATAGTTTGAAGTTCTTTGCCTTTGCCTTTCATACCTCTCATGATACCCTCACTAAAAACTGCTGGGTCGAAATGGTATCCTTTTACATTAAATTTATCAGCTACTAACATACTAAGAAATCCACCAAGAGAATGACCCGCCGTTGTTCCACGATATGTTGGACGCTTCATTCTTGCTCGTTCAAACAATTTAATTGCTTGTTTTGCTCTTTTGGATTTATCACCTTTACCAGCAACAATTAAACTATCTGTTGCCAGGTCCTTTGGATTTTTTGGGTCTGTGCCTCTGTAAGCAACATTATATTCACCTGTTTCATCATTCACCAACACAACACCAACTTCTGGATTGTCTGAAAGTTCCATATCAACTCTCCAATCTTTGAATTCAGGCAACCACTTCTCAGCCTTTAGAA
>Ga0208645_1003186_pt1 | contig 12326 bp, 30 predicted proteins | sample VirMetDEL_Sep_01_FD_184519 | JGI IMG/M metagenome (GOLD analysis project Ga0208645, IMG submission 184519) | Aqueous microbial communities from the Delaware River and Bay under freshwater to marine salinity gradient to study organic matter... | ecosystem: Environmental > Aquatic > Marine >...
GTCCTACAAGCGATTTTAAGGTATATAGGTTAGGTTTAAATTAGTTACTAATACTATTGTATCAAATAAATATAAACGTCCCTTAAAACGTCTTAAAATGAGTCAAATTAATTAAGGACAAAAAAAAAGAACCAAATTAGATTTGTTTCTCAATTGATAGAAAATTAAGTAAGTACAAGACAAAAAAAAAGCCTGACAATTGCCAGGCCTTAGATAGTTGGATTAATTATTAATGACTATAGTAAATCATTTTGCCATTTATAACTAAAATACGTTAACATTAATGCGGACGGTATACAGCCTACAACAGCAAGAAAAAAAGCAAACTTCACAGAAGTAATATAGTAAGTTATAATAGACGCAATTGTAAAAGATATAGTTAACGCGGTAAAAAATAACTTTACGATAAATAAAAATGAATTAAATAAGTTTTTCATGGTAATTAAGTTTTAAAGGTTGTTAATTAATTACAAATAATCTTTTTTTTCCAAAACTTTGTATTGATATTCAAAAGCAAAATAAATAGGAGTGACTAAAAATAAAACGATCCAAACACCAAAATAAAGACTGCCTACAGCTATAGCAATAGGCGAAGCCAATGCAATAGAAGAAATCAAAGAAAAAAATAAGAACTGTAAAAATCGAAAAAATGCGTTTTTCATGATAGTAATTTTTAAGGTTGTTAAGTAATATGAATGCAATTTAAAAACATTTTTTTAACTGTGCAACACTTGTGTAAAAAAAAATAAAAAAAATTGGCTACCAGTATTAAAACCAGCAGCCAACAAAAAAAGGAAAACAAATTTAATCTTCAAATTTATAGTATATAATCCTATTAGTGTTTGGTATTTTAATAACTATAGTTTCACTCTCGAGTTCCGTCAAATTACTAAACTGAAGTTCCTTTAATATTTGTTGTATTTCTACTTCTCTATATTCATCTTTGAAACTTTCGGCATCTACATGAAATTCAATACCTACTTTTTTCTCATATTTCAAACAGTAGTCGTATAAAGAAAGTAGTCCCTCTGAAGTAAAATTATACCCTAATAAAGGATCAAACATAAATTTGAACTCTTGAAAATCTTTAATTTGCTTGTACATAGTTTTAAGTTTTAAGATTAATTAAATTATTACTACGAAACCAGTTCTATCATTCTTAGCCTCACCCTTAGCCTTTAACCCTACAATAACACCTCTTTCATCGTTAAAACGTTGGTCGTTAACGTCACCGTCAATAACCTTGTACCCTTTATAACTGTCTGGTACATGGTTAAAGACTACAGCAACGTTTATACCACTATTTAAGGCCAATTTGCAATCATCCCAATTGCTCTCATTTTTTGAAAAAGTAACATTAATGCGGGGAAAGTTTTTTTGCCAACTAAAAGCTTGATGCAAATTTTTGGTATATTCATAAAAAATAACATTTGCAGGTAAAGTATTAATATCAAAATTAGCATACCTCTTAATTTGCTTATAATGATTAATATCAGAAGTCCCATTTAATCTAAATGCAATTTTTTCGTTAAAAGCAACGGTATAATTGTAGCTAATTTCAGCGGCCAATTTTCGATAAAATTTTGTTGGATCATATATCATAAAGTCTGTTTTTTCGGTCCTGGCTGCATTGATCGTAGTAATAAATTTTGCTCTCCCTGCGGTAAATAAACAGCTTTTTACGCACCCTTGTGACGCTTTTGGACAAACGTTTATTTTAAAACTGTTTTGTATTGCAGGAGCTAAATATAAAATGTAGGTAGGTACTTTGTTCTTTTTTGTTTTAGCACTGCCAGAGGGTGCGGTTAATAGAGGCCTTTTATAGCGATTTTCGATACCTTGCAATACTTCTTTGCTAATTTTTAAAGTTTTCATTTTTAAAGTTTTTAAGGTTGAATATTATTTGTCTAAAATATTGTAGGTGTAGCCGTCTGAAACAATATAGCAATTCATAAGATCGCAAAATTGCCGTATAAAATTAATGGACGGTTTTTTCTTTGCGTAAATTGTCTGAACACTAACATTTAGCTTTTTAGCTAACCAATTTACATTTTTACCTTTTTCAGTTAAATAACTTAGCATTGCATCTTTGAAATTCATTTTATTTTTTATTTAAAAGGTTAACAATATCTTCCGCAACTATATCTATTTCATCGTATTTTATTTTGCTGTGAACCATAAAGTAAATATCTAAAAAATACTTTTCTAAATTTGAAAAACAAATTTTTTTGCCGTCCCCAGGTCCATCTATTATATCATATAGACGCATGTATATATTCACCTTTGGCAATTTTCCACATGTATAATTATATAGAAAGAAACGTATGTGCCTAAACATCTTGTAATTAATTACTTCTATAGTGCACCCCATTAACTCGCTAACTTGTTCAATTACTTCAAGCATACCTTTACCCTCCGATTTTTCACTTGAATTACCATAATTTAATAACTCGTTTGCTCCTTCTTTAAGTTCAGTCAACAAAAGATCAAGTTTTACTTTTTCTAAATTTTTCATTTTTTAGGTTTTTATTTATTTAAAATAGTAATAATGTTTTTTATATAATTGTCAGCCAATTTTTTTAATATAATTATATCGGCCTCAGCATTTAAAAACTCCTTATAATACTCCCTTAACTCTAAAAGAACAAGTTCGTACTTGTCAACGTTATTAGTTAGTACTTTTAATTTAGGCCTATAGTTTCCACCTTCTAAGTAGCTAACCATTAAATCATTTATTTTGTCCTTTAAACTGTCAGTGTAACTAAATTTAATAACCTCAATAACTTCTAGCATACCCCAACCTTTATTTCTTTCGTTGGTGTTGCCGTAAGTTATTAAGTCCTTTGACCTTTCTTTTAAATCATTTAGCACATTTTCTAAATTTTCGATTTTTAAAGTTTTCATTGTTTTTGTTTTTGATTTATTGAATGATTTAATAACGGCACTAAATTAAAAAAGTTATTTGATTAATGCAAAATATTTTAAAAATAATTTTTGTTTTTTTTCAGTTGATGCAACAAACCTAAACTTTATACCTTATTATAATACCTCAAATAACGGCTAATTTATTGGCCAATTTTTTTAATCAATCTTAAAACAAAAAGTTTAAACTTATTGAACTTCAAACAAATTATTCTAAATATTACTTTCGACTTGCAAAATAATATTTAATACTTTTGAATTGCAAATGAAAACTATCAAAATGCAATTAAAACACAAACTATGCAAGAACAACTACTTTTTCTTAGGGGTGCTACAAGACCTTGACGTATTCTGAAAAATTTTTTTGTGTCTGAGCGACAACGCTGAAATCCTGCCCAAAATCCAGGCGAAATGTTTTGATGGGAAGTTTGAACGAACTGAAACTTTTTTTGAGTATTTCTTGCTCACTAATTAAATTATCGTGTATCGCAATATCAAATATTCTTACGATTCATACAGTTCTCTGATTGCTGATATATGCAATAATCATAAGCTTCACTATAGGTCAAGAATATGAGAGATAAAGGTTGTTTGCTTTTAATGTCATAGATCATATAAGCCTGTTCAGAATATGTATTGCTCCACAAATCACCTCTATCACTAATTGCCTCTATAATGTAGAAATGCTTGTCATTACCTTTTACTTCGCCATACACTCTCACTTCCAAATCTTCCTCAAATGGCCATTCCAAATTAACCAGAACCTTCTTCTTCATTGTCTTGCAATATATTTTGTTAAACAACCTATAACTCTTAATGACTATCATATTAATACAAATAAAAAAAGGGATGCTTATGCACCCCTTCTAACCAACCTTAAAACCTATTAAATGAAAAAAAAGTTAAAAGCAATTTTATGTATTCAAAAACCATTACCCCTCCCCCTATTAAAATGCTGACCTAATAACATCTACTATCATCTGTTTGTTTAGTGGAACTAATCCATCCTCTCTGCGAATATAAGGAATTAATGGAGAAATTTGTAAATTATCTAAAAATGTTTTTGTCGCATGACAGCTTACACATAACCCAATCAGATTCTCTTCATTCCATCTACTACCTCCCTTAATTAATGGTATAACGTGATCCATAGCACCTCTACTTCCCTTGCCTATAAATGTTTCATCCAAACAAGCAGCACAAAAGACTTGCTGATGCCTAAGCATTACACTATACTTCTTCCACTTATTAGTAGCATAAAAGCTATCATTAGCATTAGTCTTTTTAGTAAACCTTTGTTTTTTTGGCTTTCTTTTAAAGTTAGGCATCTATAATTATTTGACATAAAACCATACCATTCTTTCTAAATGACGGATCAATCCCCCAGTATATTCCCTTATCATTACTTAGACCAATCAAGCATAACTTATAAGCATCTCTCATATCTTGGTTTGCTCTTCCAATTACTTCGTGGTTTCTTTCCTCTACTTCCATCTCAAACCTATTCTGATTCCACTTCTCTCCCTTGTCCTTAGGACTTACATTATGGATACAAGATTCAACAAACAACTCCATACAAAAGTCATAAGTGATTTGGCTACAAGCTTGATTCTGACCCACATTACGAGCAATCTTAGCCAATACACTTTTACTGGATCTGTAATTAAACATATTGTTTTGTAGATAACTATTCTCTATTGTGATTGCTATTGGATTATATCTAACATTTAGTAAGAATCTTAAAAAGTCTTTGTAAGTAGTAAACTGTGTAAATTCAACTTTCACTTTTACGCTTTTCTTCTTTTTCGTTCCACTCATCATTAAAGTAAACGAAATCCTGTTTCTTCTTTGTACTTTTCTGTGATTTCAATGATTCTTTGTTCATAAGCTTTAGTTGTTTTATCCCACAATTGAAATGTATCTGCACAAGGTTTGTATCTTCTTATAATACAATCGCAGTTCTTAAAATCTGGATGAAAGTATATAAAATCCCACCAACTTCTACCTGTAATATACAAACACCATTGCACCTGGGCGAAGTAAGACTTATCTATATCCATTGTAGTCATGTAACGCACATATTCTTTACCCATTGGACATTTAATCTCTACTCCTCCATCATCACCGACTAACCCATCTGGACTGCACCCAAACAAAATACCTTGACTTATATACCCTACATCATTAATTACATTATTAGTAATCTCTTCATACCTTTTCTTTGCTATTGGTTCTAAGTCATGACCCCTCTGTTGAGCATCATTCTTAAATTCTACAACATCTTCTACTCCATTAAGTAACTCATGCACTTTTTGATACATCATAGTATATGCTCCTGCTCCAAGTCCATCTTCACTTTTACCCTTGACTAATAAAGTAGAAGCAGAAGTACCACCAATCCTACCTGCTCTCATCTCATGCCACTCTTGTGTGTTTTGCAGTATGTCGTAGTGGTAGGTTATTTCTCCCTTATGATTCTTTGATTGTACTTTCATTTTAATAATCTTTTATACAGAATACTTCTCTTAATACTTCAATACTAATTTCGTAAGCTACTGCACTTACACTTTGATGTTTCTCAGCCTCTTCTTTAAGCTTAATAAATCTATCAATAGATGTCTTAGCTAAACTTTGAGAGTACTCTTGAGCAAATTTTAATAAGTCTTTTTCATTCATTTTTATAGATTTATATTACTGTCTTTGCAAATAAATAGGAGTCTTTTCTCCAATATATGAACCTGTGATATTATAACTACAATACTCTATAGCATCTATTTCAGACATTCCTTCTTCCATCAAATTTTGGATGACAATATCTAAATCAATAATTAACCTCATGCTACAGTAATCATAACCTATAACAGCATTTTCATGTCCAGAGGGATAGATAAAACTTTCTTCTGGATAATTATCGGATATTAAATCTAATATCATAATTTAAACGCTTTTATTGTGTACTTAAATGGATTGTTTTCTATGTTCTTTACTTGATGTAGCATCTGCTGTGCAATCTCTCTAATCTCTTTCTGGGCATCCTCTTTATTCCTTAAAGATAAGAAATGATAGAAACTTCTCCAATTAAACATGACATCCATTGTAATCTGACTATTCATCGTCTTAAAAAACCTCGCAGATTCTTTTGCTCGTTTCCTGCCTAAATGTGGAGTAAGGATGTCTATAATCTTATGATAATACTGATTTGCTTCTTTTGTAAATCTTATTAAATCTTCTTGTAGATATTCTGGCCAATCAGAGGGAATATACATCTTATCTTCTTTCAACTCTTTATACCTTGCACTCTCGCCATTAATACTGACAGCGACTCTGTGCTTTAAAAGATGTATGTGAGATGCTTGATCCACAGTAACCAAGAAATGTAAGGATGATTTTTCAAAGGGGGTATGGTGTCCATTTTGAGCTAACATACTAAGTAGCTGAGGAATCCTTTCTATCTTATCTTGAGTAAGTTCTCTACTTGTCGATGTCCATGCAGATAAACTATGAACAGTATCAGACCCGTAAAAACCAATTAACTTTACTGTGTTTTTCATATAATTACATTTCTCTTAATTCTTTCTTTACCTGAATCCAATATTCAATACCTAAATCATCTGTGGCTATGACACTATCTTTATAAGGTACTCGCATCAAGACTTCATCTGCACATATCAAAGCATTCTTAATAGCTATCGAAGTGCAAAGTATCTCATTACCACAATCGGTATCTTCATCCATAAGAATGTTTTTGAATTGGTTTACAAGGTCTTCTGCTTTTTCTTTTGGAGTCATATTATTTTAATTTTTCAAATTCATATAATAGTTGGTATTTAGCTTAACCACTATAATCTGATGATGGTGTTAACAATTTAATCTAAAAATATCTTTAGAGTTTCACCCCCATCTTGCAGCTGTAATTCTAAAGCATTAAAATCACCCAATGACTTATGTAAAGTTAATAGCCTACCAATATCTTTACCGTTTTTAGCGTGATTAATAACTTCTAACCTTGTAATCTTTTTCTCATCTATCTTTTTAGGTTCATCTTCTGTTTTTTGTAATGGTGTCATAATTCAATATTGTTTTCTATAGTTAATTCGTTAATCTTGTCCCTTACTTCTTGATAAGCATTGTATTTTTCTTCAGATAAATCATCTTCTGGATATTTAATCTTGCCCCTTAACCATTGATCCAAACTAAACAAAATGTGATGGTATGCAGAAGCATCTACTGCCATTCTATAATCTTCATAATCTTGTGGTAATTTAAACTTTAATGTTGCTTTCATTTTACTGTATTTAAATTATATATCCTCATCCTTGATGTCATCTACTATCTCATACAACGCATCTATAATCATCTCATCAGTTATTTGAGAGGGTACTTCATTATGAATGCGAATTATTTCAAGTGATTCTTCTGATGGATAACCAGGATCTCCATTGCTCATATAACTTCTTCCTGCATCATAATAATAAGAAAATGTAACGTCTACGTCATAATATTCATTTTCATGGCAAACTCCAACATCTACTCTTTTTTGCATTTGCATCTTTTTAAATTTTAATAGTGAAAAAAAAGTGGGAGTCTAAGACCCCCACAATACATAATAAAACCTTAAAAACAAAAACTAATGACACTAAAACTCTTTACTTACTTTGGGGAGTTGTATTCCAATCAAAACGCAAAAGATTGTAAAAAAGTATCTACTAAACAAAGTCCATCCCCTATAATTAAAATTATTTTCAATAAAGCCTACAATAGCATAGCATCCAAGACTACAGATAATAAATACTAATACTGCGATAATTAATTGCTTTCCAGTTATCATAAGCTTTCAATTTTTTTTCTTTGTGAATCGGATAATTTGTGTCCTTTCAACGTGAGCAGAGTTTCTTTAGTGATACTACCACTCTTAATCATATTGATAGCTTCCTGCAATTGCTCCTCAGTAACTCCCTCACTCTTTTTAGTCACAGTAGCCTTACTTTTAAATACTTGACCATCATTGTCATCATGACCCACTAATAGGTTGAACATAGCCACTAATGAATAACGCTTCAAATAAGTAATGTACGATCCTAATTTCTGAACATCTGTATTATCTGGAATCACCCACTCACTATTAACATAAGTACTACTATCGTTATCCGTTACTACTAACATTAAATGTTGCTTAAACGAATGCTCACATACAAAGCCTTTAAAATGTACTGTAAGATTGTGTTCTGTAAGATGTGGTTGTAGAGCAGTCATAATATCCTGCACATACAAACTGTAAGTGTTTTTAAGGAAAGGATTCTTCCCTGTTTCTTTGATGGCTATCATCTTGCTTTGGATAATCCCAATTTTCTTTTCTACTTCCATTTATACTGTCTTTTAATGAATAATGATACTTAAACTATATGCAAGTCTATATTATTGTGTAAGTAGTGTAAAATTTCTTTAATTATCATTTTTTCTTGCTTATCCGAAGTAGCTTCAACCATTTCAGTTAACTTATGCACTTCTGATGTTTCTACGTCTAATAGGTTAGCTACTCTCATGTGAGGGTATTTAATCAAAAAGAACATATATACTGCACCCTTGCATATATTAGACAAATGTTCCTTCTCATTGTAATCTCCTACATGAGGACATTCTGCTAATAACTCGTAAAAGTCAGCACGAAATTGATGGTTAAAAAGGTATGTTTTCTCCTCCCCCTTGATTGTTATTGTCATTATCTGATTTTTTGTTTAATGTTCGCAATTGGTTTGCAATAATCTCTTGAGCCTTAACACTCTGTCCATCCTTATTCGTGTATTCATTTGTACTAATCTTACCTTGTATTAAAACTAAATCTCCCACTTCAAACTTGTAGTTCTTATTAAACATCTTACAATTGTGCCATACAGTTTTATCCTGCCATTCACCACTTTTATCCTTGTAGTTTTCCGTAGTGGCTACTGAGAAAGCAGTTACTGTTTCACTTTTACTGTCATAGATTTTGCCAACCCTTCCAATGAGCATTACTTGATTTAACATTTTTTATAAATTTGATTAATGATTCTTTCTTATAAAACTTAAAGCGATGTTTACCTACTCCACTAATGGGTCTAAAATACTCTGGATATTCTTTGATCCAGTTTGTGAACGACCTAACACTAAAACCAGTATAGTAGGACATCTCTTTTATTGTCAACATATCTGGCAATTTATCTTTAGCCTCTTTATAACTTTCTGACATCCCTTAAAGAGTTTACGCTAATATACCCATAAGCCTTATTATATGCAACTAATTTCTCATCTTTCATCATAACTGTCCATATAACTTTCTTCTTGCCTACAGGAACAACTATTTGATCTCCCTCTTTTAATTCAGACATATCTCGTAATTTATCATTAAATCTGGATTATTGTATCTTATGTTTTGTATCATATCCTGGACCTCGAAATACTTAGCTAAATTAGCTATAATTACACCATAGTTACTACATCCCCCAACAACATCATAATTCATTGCCTCATCTAAGTATTCTATAAGTATGTGACAAATTTCTTTGTTTACGTTGTAGGGCAATTCAATATTTTCAACTAAATCTTCTAAAGTATCTAATATTTCCATAATCATAAAGTAGTCATCATTACTTGTGCAAAACAACTTCATCTTATTAGTCTTGGCTAATTTAATTTTGTAGAGTGCTTTTGATTTTTGCTTTTCCATACTAATAGTGTTTTTCAATGTAATTATAAATCTTAGATAACCTTAACCTATCCTTTTTATCCCTACTGCTTTCTACTCTATGTACTATTGCCCTAACTCCTGCAACACTCATTCTAACATGACTTCCAACTAAATGAAGAGGAAAGTTAAAGATAGTGTGCAAAGAATATATAAAGATGTTCCTCCAAGCATAGCAGACTTTATCATCTCTATTATTGTTAGTCATCCATTCATTTCTGTGTATTCCTGTAATATCTTCTATTGCTTTACAACATAAGTCTACATATTCAACACTTATTTCCTTTTGTTCTTGACTATTAAAGTCATCATAATCAATGTTAAAATCTAATAATCTCATTTTGTACTGTTTTAGTTAATCTCTTGTATTCTACTTCTTTGAAAGTCATAGTCGCAAGGTATCTTTTTAAACGCATCTCCATGCCTATTCTTAGTGATGTATATGTCTGTCCTATTAACTAAGCTTTCTCCTGTTGCAGGATCTTCTAATATATCTATAGCCTCATACCTCCAGGGGAACGCAATAAAATCTGCATCTTGCTCTAATTGGCCACTACCTCTTAAATCACTACTTTTAGGAAATGACCTTCCCCCCTTATCACTATCTCTACTCATCTGACTAATGCCCACACAACATATTTTATTGTTTAATGCTAATCTTTTTATCTCTGTACTCAATTGGCTTATTTGCTCTAATGTATTTGCTCCAGGCATATTTATCAATTGAACATAATCAAACACTACTACTTTAATGCCATACTTCCTAATCTTTCTTTGGACATCGTCTTTTATCTGATACCACTTATTCTTATTGTCGACAATAAACAAGGGTAACTCATATAACTCTTCACTAAATTTAACCAAAAATTCTAATTCATCCTTACTCATCTCACCACTAATTTGCCTCTTATAACTAATACCAGTAGCAATATTGGCTAACTTAGCAATCAATTCAGTAGCAGTCATTTCTAAAGAATAAAATAATACAGGAACTCCTTGTCTAACTAAATCATAAGCTTCTTGAATCATTAGTGAAGTCTTACCCATTCCTGGTCTTGCAGCTATGACATTAAACCTACCCTCTCTATAACCACCCATAATCTTATTAAACTTATTCAACTCAGTCATAACCACTCCACCCTCTTCTCTTATAGTATAGTTATTGTTTAAATCATCTATGTAAGTTCTAAACTGACTATAGCGATATGTAACATCAGTATTAAAGCCTCCATCCAATTCAACTTGTTTCTTTTCTAAGGCTATACGAGCCTCTTCTACGCCACTTCCCTTCTCAATCATATCCAATGTAGCCTTGAGATATAACACCTCCTCATCCCTTCTATATTCGCTTATAAAGTCCTCTGCAATTCCCGCAAAGTCTGCTACTACTTCAGAGCCTAATTGAATGTTCTCAAAGTTAAACATCACATCAGCGAAGCTTACTTCTTTATTGTCAGCGTACTTGTTAAATATAAATTGTGCAACTTCTGGATAGACTTTAAACATATTTGCACTAAGGGAAACTTCCTCTAACCAACTATTGTCATCCAATATCGTTTGCAGGAGGAGAAGTTCTTTCTTTTGATTCATTTGTTTTTTGTTTTAGGTTGTCATATATATAGTAGAATTGTAATAACTCTTTATTCTCTTCTAAGAACTGCTCTGTATCTGGCCAACTTTTTAAATACATGTCACTAACAACATCTCTATCTTTTAGCCACTTACACAGTTCTAAATGCTCTAACTCATACTGTCTTAACGTGTCCTTTAGCCAATTACTTTTCTTGGGTTTATCTTTCTTTAGTTTTAAGTGATCAGTTATATTTAACTTCCCTTTCATAATTACCCAATTTTACATAAAAAGTAAATTCTTTTTTACACATTATCACATATTCATCAAAAACACTTAACGTAAACTCTTTCTTTTTATTGTGGTAAACTAAGTCAAACATTTGATAAATGTAATATTTTAACAAGTCTACTGATGGAATGCCCCATGTAACACAATCATGTTCATAATCTATGGGGAACTGTACTGCACTTTCTTTAATCTCTTGTATTGCTTTCCTGTGGTTTAATTTACTGAATAGACTTGTAAATAATTGCATCTTACTCATAATGATAGTTTAGTGGCTATTAATGCACCCTTTACACTTTCACTGTACTCTGCAATGCTTTCTATGTTTTCCTCAGTCAACCTGCATCCATTTAATCTTAGACAAGCAATTTTAGTGGAAATGTAAGTACAATAAGTCGCATTCTTTAGCTTATCCTTCGTAATGTAGATTGTAGGTTTTTCACCCTCTTCTATGTAATTAATCTCTGGATTGACTACAATAATAAATGCGTGGTAATCTATAGTTTTCATATTGTTTCAAATCTATTTATAACTGGCCTTGCTACATTTTCTTTCTTTGGGAAAATTCCACTCCATTCATTAATCATAGTCTGCTCTATTGCTTTTTTTAATTCTTCTACACTATACTTCTTAAACATATTAATTAAGTGAGTAACTGACTTTAACTCTTTAAACTTCTTCTTTTGTGACTTTGGACTAATACGATACATTTGTGACCTATAATCTAAATATGAAATCAATAACTTCTTCTTATCATCCTCCAAGTCAATATCTAATTTCTTTTCTTCTGTCTTTTGTACACTAATTAGTTTACTTTCTTTCTGG
>Ga0208645_1003189_pt1 | contig 12317 bp, 7 predicted proteins | sample VirMetDEL_Sep_01_FD_184519 | JGI IMG/M metagenome (GOLD analysis project Ga0208645, IMG submission 184519) | Aqueous microbial communities from the Delaware River and Bay under freshwater to marine salinity gradient to study organic matter... | ecosystem: Environmental > Aquatic > Marine >...
TCTCCAAAACTTAACTCCGTGATCCTCATTCTCTCTATCAATTCCTTTAACTACATAGAATTTTCTAGGGATGAATTCTTTCGCCAAAGCTTTCGCTTTCTCAGAACCATCTTCATATAAAGCGTCTTTTGCTTCACATAATGGACAATGTTCACCATCATTTAAATGGTTACAATAGATTTTTTCCCATTTTCCGTTTACATTTTTTTCGTGATAGTAAACTTCAGTAAATGGAGACTTACCATCTTTAGTAGGTAAGATTCTGAAAGTTTTTGTTTGTGTTTTTACCCCTTTAGGTAATTTTTCTGTGAAATACTTTTTAAGTCTGTCTTCATTCGACATTTTGTTTCCACTTTTAGTTGGTTCAGTGTTTTTTTCATACTGAGCCAAAATAGCATCTAAACTGTTACTCATTGTATATATTTTTTAATTAATAATATACAATATTACGTATAGTTTTTCAAAAAGTCAATAGGCGATAAAAAGAAAAACCCCACATAAGTGAGGTTTTAATTAAATATTTTATAATAAATTATTTTTATTCTTCTTTTTCTGAACCAAATGATGCTCTTATTTCTTTTTCATCAAAATTGTCAACATCACTTTGTGTTAATGTAAATTCTTCTTCCTCCTCTGTTTCATCATAACCTTCTTTATCTTTCCAATAATCAGTTAATTTAACACTATAAGGGAATGAATCCATCGATCTCATTTCTAACCTCTCCACAGGTGTTGGATTTCGTCTTTCGATTTCTTTTTCTAAGTCATCGATTTTATTGATAACGTTATCCATTCCTGAAACTTGTGACTCTAATTCAGATAATTTAGCTAATAAATCATCCATCTTAGTACTTACACCATCTACAGAATTTTTAGTTTCTTCAGTTTTATCAACAATATCTGTCACATCTACTTCTACGGTATCTTCACCACCTAATGGTTCTTCAGTTGCAAATTCATCTTCTAACTCAGTATCACCGAAAGGATCGGTTTCACCCTCAGTATCTGCACCTAACTCTGTTTCACCTTCAACGTCACCAAATGGGTCTTCTAAAGTTTCTTCTTCAGTGTCTGTAGTAGTATCCTCTACTTCTTCTGGTGTCGCTTCAGTATCTGCAAAAGGATCTTCTTCTTCCGCAGGTGGATCTTGTTCTGTTAACATATCGTCCAAAAGTAAATCACCATTAACATCTTTAGGGTCATCTTCTTCTGGTACATAGAAAGTATATTCCAATAACTGTCTATATCTTTTTAAATCTTCGGATAATAAATTTTTCTTACTCATATTACATTAATAGTTGTCTACCATCATTAGTCTTATAAACTTTGTTTACTCTCTCAACGATTTCTTTTCCATCATTAATCATACATTCTTCACCTTCACACTCCTTTTGTGCATTGGTGTCGTTAAGAAAATTATCTAATTTATTTCCCAAAGTTTCTTTTTCCTTAGTATTTTTTTTAGTTTCCATAATACTTTTTATTTATAAATATTAAGAAATTAGGAAAAATCTCTATTAATTGTCAATATTTTTAATTCTCCATTTTTAATAATTAACATTTTATTTTGATAATTATCCCAATCTATTTTTACATCTTGGTGATTTATGTTTCCACTATCTGTATCACTTATAATTTCAATTAATTGATTAAGTGCGTTGATCGTATAGAAACATTCTCCTTTTTTATGTACAATAATAGTAGGTGGGTAAAATGAACTTGTATCAACTCTTTGTCCTTGATTTAACCTAACCATAAAGGTTAATATCTTTTTGTCTTCTTCGTTAAAGGTATACTGAAAAATGTTTTTATCTAATATTTTAAATCTGTTGTACAGATATTTCTTAAAACTATCTATTTTATCCAAATATACAAAAGACGCTAGCGTTATAATTTTATTGTTCGATTCCATAAGTATAAATGTAAGGAATATATCTGTTTTTGTTTTTTATTTTATAAATAAAATCCTTACATTTATTAAATATCTCAGAATCTATCAAAGTGTTATGTGTTAAATTTTTTATGGTTTTAATAACTTTTTCTTTTTTACCTTCAATTAATGATAAAACATTTAAATCTATACCAAATATTAAGTTTTCACCATATATGTAAATCATATCATTGGGTGAAATATAGGTAGTTGGATTTTTTAAATTCAATATTTTTCTTATAATTCTAAAGTTTACCATTTTTTTACCATATAATATATCCAAATAAACATATGGGATGTTTTCCCCAAAAGAATTATAACAAAAGGAAATAAATGAATCTAAATCTGTTTCATATTCTGATTTTCTTTCTTTTGTGGTGAAAGTCCAAAATAATTTAGAATTAATTTGTTTGTGTAATATTGATACTTTACCCTCAACAAGTTCTTTTGTTTTTTCCCAACCTATAATTAACGTAGGTAACCTATCGTCAATGGTATCTAACTTACGACAAATCTTAAAGTTTTCTAACTCCAAATTAGAACTTGTTATTATATTTCCAACATACATATTACAAATATAATAATTTTTTTGTAAAAAACAAATTAAGGATTAAAGAAATCAATTAGTGGTTCACTTTTATAAGTGAATTTATTTAATACTTTTTGAAAAACTTTTGCGGATTCCTCAATACTTTTAGGTTTAAATTGTTGTGACGCTAATCTCGATTGATTAAACGAAGTAAATGAACCTAACCTAGCACCAACTTTGGTTTTTGTGTAGTCTGATCCAGTATTATTATTTTCGTCTTTAATATTTTTCCAAACTTTATAGGATATTTTAAACTTTGTTTGGAACGTGGATTGCGCATAACTTTGTGGTGAATTAATTGCATCTTCACCAAATAAGTCAAAATATTGTTTTCTTCCTATCATATATAAGAATCCTACTGGTCGATACATATATTCATCTCCTTGAAAAACGTTATAATACTCTAAACTATCTAAATCTGTAATTATTTTACCTTCATTATCAAACTCAACTTTATCATATTCTTTTAATTTAGATGGTGTTGATTGAAAATAATATGCAATTTCTTGATTTTCAGAACTAGTTGTAGTTGCAGTAGTAGTAGGTGTATATGTGAAATATTCATTGTTTGAATCTGAGATAATATTACTACTTATCTGATATGCTTTAGTTTCACCAGAAAACTCTACATTATTAGGATATTTAAGTTCATTATCAGAAAATTCACCATTACTCCAATTAAATTCGGCATCCTGAAAATTGTTTGAATTAACGAGTGCATTTGCAAAAAACATTGCAACATCTGCGTTAGTTGATCCAGTTATAGTAGTTTTAATAAATTCAATATCATCATTATTTAAATTATCTGTTACCGTTTTAGGGACTCCTATACCATTTAATGTTTCAATAGTTATCTGAGTAACGTCAAATACTTGGTCGGCGACTTCAGAATTAACACCAATACTATAAATCTGATTTGTACTATTTAAATTAGTAAACTCTATTTTAGGTATCTCATTTGTCGCATTTAAATCGATATCAATGTCCGCAGTTATAGATGTTGTCGGTGGTGAGATATATTTAGATTGTCGCACACCTTGAAAATTAGTTGTCATATGATTAGGTGTAATACTGTGACTAACACTAGTAATCAAATATGCACCATTAAAGAATGGTACGTTTTGTAAATCAAAATACATTAATGGTTGTATATTCATACATCCCAACGCATCAACTTGACACGTATAGGATCTTGTTTTAAACAATCTTAATAAATCTGTACCCTGATATGTTTTTTGTGTTGCACCTCTTTTATCAATTAAATCAGATAAAGCCCTAAAGTATTCACCCGTTTCTTTATGTTCTTGTTGGTTTAATGAAACATTTTTAAATATAGTTTGGTTTTGTGCCCCAAATGCAACCCTAAACGCTACCAATGAAAAATCATCTTCAATATCACTCGCCTTATTTGTGTCTGTCATATCAGGTGGTAATTCTCCATTTTTAAACGCGTAACCATCATTGTTAAAATAATAATTATTTGTTTCTTTTATATCTAAAACTTGTGATGCACCACCTACATATATACAACAATAAACTGGACCTGATGAATCAGGTGACTCTAAAGTGGTAAAAGGTCTAAACATTTTTGCAACTTCTGTGGATTTTTTATAGTTAATATAACTAGGTAGTATTTGAAATAAAAAGTTACTGTCCCTTAATAATTTAGACATAAAGAAATAAACACTTGTATCTTGATTATTCCCTAAACTTAAAAAACTATTTAAATTTATTGTTGCCTCACCACCAATATCTCTCCAACCTCTATCTATAAATCTAAAATAATCGATTAAATTTCTATCTCTATCCCCACCACCACAAACATTAAAACTTTTTTCTGTATCAGATACCCATTTGTCATTAATATTTTTAAAATAGTTATATATTTGTAATTTTATCTCTTTTTTGTTTTTTTCACTAAGTTTTTGTTTTTCTTCCTCTACATTATTACCACTAGTATCACTATTAACATTAGATTCTTTAGAGAAAAGTTCTGAGAATTTATCTATGTATCGTTCAACATTTCTAATATCAATTAATAATTTATTCCCCCTATTTTTATCAAAAATGTTAGGATTTAATATTATAAGTTCTGTAGTATTTGTTAACTTTTCAAGTAAATACCTTTCTGTTGATCCTATATCAGACGGTGTGTCACTAACATAATTACCTAATTCGGATTCAAACTTACCTGTCTGTGTAGAATTAAAATTAAGTTTCACCCAATCTTTAAATTTGTTTATTAAAGCATTTTTAACACTAATAGGTAAATTTATCAATTCATCTTCTAATGGTAATGGTATGTCTGTAGACTCTTTAGATTTATAATAACTTATTTTAGTAGGGTAATTATCTTTACCTGTTTCAAAATTTGTATAATTCGTCCAATCTAATGGATCAGTATTTTCCTTATATCTCCATAATAATGAACCCAAGTAGTAAACATATAATTCAGGTAACTTAACAATTCTCGCACCAACGAATTCACCATTAGGGAATAACGAGTTTATAAACCCTTTTTTAAAGTCTCTATATGGAATTGTTGATAACAATAAATACCCTCTACCGAAAATAGTTTGTTGATTATAAAAATCATTACCCGTAAAAGTTTCTTCGTACTCTGTTTCGGTGTCATCAGTAAAATATGTTTTATTCAAATATTTTCCTGTAGTGTCTCCAGTAGAAGATTTAACATCTATGTTTACTAATTTTACATTTTCAAATTTAGTGTTTAAATCTGATCCAGTACTTGATGATTTTAATAGATTTTTACCTATTGATTTATCCCAAACATTATATATATTATTAGTATAAAGATTATTACTTGTCACATATTTAGTTTCATATATTAAATCACCCTTTTCTTTCTTAGTGAATTTACTTTCGTATTCAGGAAAAAATTTACTATATTCATTCGTATTTGTTATTCTAGTCCAAAGTTTACTAGAGTTGTTTATAATGTCACTATAATTTTTACCGAATAAAATATAATCTATATTTGGATTATCATAATTTAACCCAAACTCAATGTCACCTATCTTTGGTTGTACCCCATCACCTTCTTTTAATGCATATGTTGTAACAACATTATTTTCAACAACAATATTTTTAAAGAAATCTGTTTTACCTATTAAACTATTCGAACCAAATTTATCATTGTCATTTTTTATTCTTTCAATTATTTTATTGATAACTAAAACTGTTTGATTATTTACTTTTACGGATTCAAACGCATTAATTGCATCAAATGTCGCATAATCACTAAATAAACCACCTGTAGTTGAATCAAAATTAGAATAATTTTGCCATAACGCAATCCTAGTTAACATTTGTTGTGTAAAATACTCAATAATTTCTTTTTCTGTATTTAAAAATCTAAAATTTAAGAATGGGTTAACATCATAATCCATAGGGTTAATAGGAAACCAATTATCAGTATCAGTACCATTATTTAATACACTAGTTTTAGTAATTTGTTGTAGTTCTTCTCTTTTTGATATAAAAATATCGAATACCCTCTCAACAAAATCATATTCAGGAAATTTATTTCTAGTGACACCTCTTACATCACCAATATAGATTTCTTTTTGAGCTTCTCCATCACTACTACTATAGAAAGAAGGCCAAGCAATAGATTTATTATTGTCTGACAAATTATTTAACAATGTATCAGGTATATCGGTTTGTTGTCTCTTAATTATATTATTTCTTTGTGAACCTAAATTTTCACTCGATTTAGTTATTTCATAAATCGTTTCAACCATTGCTTGTGTGTTATTGGCTAACACCTCAAAACAAGTTTTTATTGTGGGTTTGAATTCATTTTCAGAATCATTAGATTTATTAAATAATTTTTCGTTTAAATCTTCTTGTACAATTTGTTGTTGTGATTTTATAATACTTTCTAAAGATTGTATTTCATTTTCAAGTTTTTCTCTAATTTCTCTAAAATCTGCAACTACAACAACTGTCTCACGTAACATATTATTATAAAATCTATTTCCATCAACTACCGTATTAAAATTATTTATATCGAAATTATCATTTACATCATTACCACCTATATAATTACTTTTCAAATATAATTCATCTGTTGGTATTGTCATTTTGGATAATACACTCTCTAATGAAAATCTTTGATCTAAAATCAATTTATCGTTTTCGAATTGGGATTTAATTACAAAATTTTTCCATTTATCTTCACTATTATCAACTATTTTAAAAAACCCAATAAACTCATTGTCTTTTGGTTCAGTTTTGGGTACTTCTGATATATTTTCATCACCTACTACCTTCTTAAGATTAGTTACACTATCTGTATTAGTATATTGTTGATTTCTATCGTCAGTAATATATTCATTATATTTAGTAATAATATCATATAATGTGTTAATATAATTTTTAAAATTACTAATAGATATACTATTAATTAAAAGAAAATCCCTAATAGAAAAATAATTATCCCTATTACTTAATAAATTATCATTTATCACACTAGTTTCTATTTCTTTAATACTATTCTTTATTTTAAGATAATCTTTAGTTGTTCCATCGTCATTAGATTGATCGGTTGAGTCAGATTCTTTAGTTATCGGTGTACCTATAAATGATTGTATTTCTTTTAATATACTTTTTTTACCATTTAAGAATTTTAGTTTTTTAAAAGAATCTAAATCGTCTTTTAGTGCTTCTGCCTCTACTTTAAGTTTTGATATTCTTGTAAAGAAATCATCTAATTTTCTTATATTTAATTTACCCACCCTTTGTAATTCTTCTAAACTTTTACCTTCCCCACTAGAACTTAACCCAAAATCTTTATTAGTGTCGTCATAAATTTCATTTAATTTATTATATCCCTCTTTTGTATTAACAACACCTACAATATTACCGATTACCATATCATTAAGAAACGCTTGTTGGAAACCTAAAAAGTTTGCACTAATATCAAAATTACCAGTAGAACCATCAAATTGAGAATTCCAATTAACCATATGTAGACAGTAATCTACCTTTTGTCCGTAATAACCTTTCACTGAGAGTTGGAAAACGGGATAAGGCATTTTAAAAAATATAGAGTATGGTGATTTAATATCGTCATTACCTAAAACATCAAACAATGCACTACCCCTTACATCTGTAAATGTTATATCTACTACGGGTACTAAACTAGCACTATATTTAATATTGATAGATTTAATTCCAAAACCTTCTAATATACCAGAACTTCTAGTATCTTCACCCTTTAAACCACTTATATTAGTCCAATCAGTAGTCGCGTATGTTTGTTGTGGGTTAGGATCTAATTTACCTTCATTGTTATATCTTATTTTTGTAGATATAAAGTTAACCTCATCCTCAACACCTCTAATATCAAAACTTTCTCCATTATATGTTACCCTATTTCTAGGATACGCAGAAAATTTAACATATATAAACATGTCTTCAGGTGGTATAATATCATTTTGTATTGGGTTTGGATCTACAACGAATACCTTACCTATTTCTTCTACTCCATTTTCTGCCATAAAAAACTATTTTTTTAAATACCATATAAAGTTTTATACTCTTCTACTTTATCTATGTATTGTTGTAAACTATCTCTAAATGGAAAAGGTACTACAATAATTTCGTCATCAGGAATATTTTCTTCTACACCACCATATTGTGGGTTCGCCAATAAAATTAACCATCCATGATATGGATTATCATAGTATATTTGACTTAGTTTATCTAATCTACTAAATTGAGATCTATAAACAACAGTTTTATCTGTAGGTTTAGTATCTAATTTTATAAACGGTAATGGTTTATATGACCCATTAACTTTAAATTTTTGATATCTATCGTAATATTCTTTTCCCATCTATATTAAGTTAACCCCTGACTTGTTATTGTAAATGTTTTTATTTTTCTAGTTTTACTTTTATTTTCGGTTAAAAACGCAGTAACTTTAATACTATCTTTTTTACCTTTTTTCTCTTCTTCTAATTCTTTTTCTTTTTCTTTAAAAACTTTTTGTGCGTTTTCATATGCAGTTTTATTCTCCTGTGTTTTGAACGTTTTGAAATTCGTTTTTGCGGTTTCTAATGTTTGTGATGCACCTGAAAGAGAATTTTCTAATTCTTTTAACTTATTAGGATTAACTAAATTATTAGACTCAAAATCTACAGGTATATTAACAGTACTTTCCGATGTTCCATCAACATTATTTAATGTTTCATCTAAATTATTAAATTTATACCCTAATTTATTAGAAGGGTTAGGATCACTACCTTTAACTATAATATCTTTAGGTTTTTCACCATCTTTAGTTTTAATAGTTATTTTTGATTTCCCATCACTTATTATTTCCAAAAGATCATCTCCATTACCATCTGCATCATCTGAATTGTTTTCCGCATCTTTTTCTTGTTTTATTGTACCCTCATTTTTCAAATCTTCAACTAACTGATTTAATCCTGTCTCACCTAAGGCTTTCTCTCTTATCTCACTTAATTTAAGACCATCTTTTAATTCACCATCCTGTATGTAATCCGCTCTAGGTTCATATATTTCAGTATTTGCATAATAGTTAAATGAAACTGCATTCTGTAATCTATTAATTGGTCCATCTAAAGAATGACCACCAATTAAATCAATAGATAATTGTATAGATGCTATCATAGGTTGTACCCCAATACCTTCAGGATTCAAATCAAATTGAGGTCCATCATAAGTTATAGTTAAACTATTTATTTTAATTTTAGTATGGAAGAAATCACCAATTCTAAGAATACATATTGGTGGTCTACCAAAAGAAAGATTTTGTGGTTGTATTCCTACTTCTTGCCCATTTTTATCTGTTTTTCTATCATATATACTTGGTCCTTGTCTCATACATTGATTTAAAAATGTTAATCTACTATTTAAACCTTCAGGTGTTATACTATGAAATCCTGGTTGGAAATATTTAATCTTTTCAGAAATAGTTTTAAAGTAGTTTGGGTAATTTCCATCTATAAAATCAAAATACGCACTCTCATCAATTAACAAACTATCTATCGCCTTAACTTCATCGGATTGGATGAGATTTTTTTCTTCTTCTTTAGGTTCCGCAGATTTAGAATTATCAGGGTCATTTTCCCATGTAACTTCTACTTTTTGTGTGTTTTCTACAACTGCATTTGTGACATATTTAATATTTTTTGATCCTATTTCTGATATCAATTTACTTTTTATGTCGTCCGCCCTTTCCTTTGCTATTTTTTTCGCCTCATTTCTAATATCAGGTAATTTTAGATTAGGTTCTTTATTTTCATCTTCACTAGAATACCCATCTACAGTTATCTTGATTTCTGGGTCAGAAGAAGTTAATTGTTCCTCTAAAAATTTTTCAATTTCACTTAATATATTATCATAATCTGACTGATTATATATTTTTTCACCCGCCTCACAGTTAGTTTTTCCTGTAGGGCATATATAATTTATTTCTCCACTCTTTTGTTTTTTTTCTAAGTTAGTAACCTTTTGTGGTTTTGTTTCATTAAGTTTTGTAAGGATTTCTTCTTTTGTCGATTGTGATACTGTAGAATCTAAAGACCTTAAAAAATCTTCAGGTGTCACACAACCCGCCATAAAACGTTCAATAAGATTATTACTTTTACCTCTATACCCATTAATAACTCTTGGGTGATCGACTAATATTTTAAATGATAACGATGCACTTCTAGTTGTATTATTATATGTATAAACAGGTTCACTTCTACCAATAAACTCAGTAGATGTCCAATTCGCATTTGAGTTCTCATCGAAGGTTAGTCCATAAGGTGGGAACCACATAATTCTACCTTTATTACCACTCAAAACATCACCTGGTCCAATTTCACTAATAGGTAAATCCGCCAAATTATCTGCCCACGCTAAATTTTCTATTGAAAACATAAATGTCTTTCTAGTGGTAGTAGAGTCTAATTTAGTTGGGTGATACTTTGGTATACCACTATCTAAAAGGACACTTTTTTCTTTTTCTGTTGTATCAGTAGAAAAACCATTAAGTCCTTCGGGTGATGTAAATAACCCAGTATTTCTTATTGCCCTTAGATAACTATATCTATCATTTACTGTCCATACTCTACAATAATTACCATTAGATTCCGCGTCAATTAATAATGATTCACTAATTGCATTACCTCTACTAATTAATCTATTTTGTTTTTTATCTTTAAAGAATTTTTTAGTTTGATTTATATATACACTATCTTGATTATTATCAACCAATTGTTGTGTTTTATATAATAATGTTTTTTCATTGAAGTTTTGTTCACCACCAGTAGTCCAAAAGAATTTATTTGGTTCACCGAAGGGTTCTGAAATACCCTCAATGGATGTTCTTTGCCCATTTCCTGTTGTATCTACTTCACCATTGAAATCTGAACTATCAAAAGTTTTTGTCACTAATGCACCCCTATTAGTATTTTTTTCTGTACCAATATAATATCTACCATTAGTACCTTCATCCGATGTCCCAACAAATCTACTATCTTCATATAAAGGTCTATATGAATTTCTATTTAATAATTCAAATGCGAACTTAACCTGATCAATACCAGTTCTACTTAATAAAGTTTTCATTCTGATTTCAGTACCCATTGTTGGTTCTACACCTTCACCTTCATCAGTTGATCCACCATTTATTTTATTACTAGTATTATATTCATTCCACCCAATCGCATCATTTGGTAGTGTATTAAAGAATTGGTTATTTCCTCTTAAGGTATCAACATAGTTATCTTTAACATTACCAACAGGTTCTGTAATACTAACAGTCTGATCAGTTTCAACTTGTGATATTTTATCAATAATTGTTTTTTCCAATTGTTGACCACCAACAAGTCCCAAAGAACTTTCTTTTTGGAAATTTAATGATTTATATTTATCAATTACATTAAATGGAAATGCAACACCCTTCTTATCACCTTTATTAATTAAATCATATCTTTCTGATGAATACGATATAGGATAAGGATTCTTTTCCTTTTCACCAAATCCTTCAGGTTGTGGTTTAGGTAACGTAGGTGGAATTGTTAATTCATAAGTAACATAATTATCATCTTGTGGTACATAAGGATTTAGATTAACATTTTGTGTAGTTCTAAAAAATGTTCCCAATCCAAACATTCTTTCATCCTCATTGTAGTGAACAGGTATATTCTCATCTCCTGTACCAAATATAGGTACATTAATAACTTTACCAATATCATCTAATTTAGATACTAATCCAGATTGTGTTAATGTTTCATTAACGGGTGGTGGTAAATTTCTACCAAGTAAATTATCTCTAAACTGTTGTGTTGATAATATACCTTGTTGATAAAATATTCCTTGATGGTTTAATATTCCTGCCATATATAATAATTTCTTATTATATAAATATTACATCAATAAAATTCAGGAAAATTAAATAATAATTATTATACTTGTTTTTATTATTATTTATTTGAAACTTGTATAATTTCTTGTTTATACTGGTCCTTGTAATAATAAGTAATTTTTATTGGAAAGTCAATAGTAAAATGAAAAAAAATTAAAAAATTTTTTTTAGTTAACCCATAGTTTGGATATATCCTTTAGAACCTTGCGGAATATTTGAACCATCGGGTGAACCTCCATTGTTAAACATTTTGGTTACAACTTTAGTTATTTTGTCTTCCATACCTGATAAATCTAAAGAAGGATTATTAGACTCTAATTTAATAGTGGCGTTAAAATTAACGTTTTGAGTTGTAGTTTGATTGGTATTATTATTAGTTGTAGTTGTTT
>Ga0208645_1003194_pt1 | contig 12291 bp, 16 predicted proteins | sample VirMetDEL_Sep_01_FD_184519 | JGI IMG/M metagenome (GOLD analysis project Ga0208645, IMG submission 184519) | Aqueous microbial communities from the Delaware River and Bay under freshwater to marine salinity gradient to study organic matter... | ecosystem: Environmental > Aquatic > Marine >...
AACCTCAATATCATTAAAAGTTGTGTAATGCGATAACTCTGGCTCACCCTTGCAATAATATTTAGCAAGTTCGTTTTTATTAAAATTTTCTAAAAGTCCAGAGATTATCACTTTTTCATCGTGAGTAATAATTTTTTTATTACCAGCTTTTATAGAAAGAGATTCTTTTAATTCTCTGTTTTCTTTTTTTCTCATATCCCCAATAAAAGGAAGTTCAAAATAATCTTCAAAATATTTTTCCCTGCCTTCAATTAAAATTGTATGAACAGCTGTTCCAAGTTCCATTGACTTTGATGTAAATGGTTTTCTTTTTAAAAAATGATAAACGCTGTTTTGATATATGTATTTTAAACCTGAAGCACTTATTGCTTTTGATTTGTGATACTCATCGTTACTATCTTGTACTATTCTCATTTTGTTTTAATTTTTTCTTTAATTCTCTATTCTCACCTTTTAACATCTCTAGGTGATTCTTTGTTTCTAAATATGCCTTTTGCAAAGCCTCTATTTGTATTTTTTGAAATTCTTTTAGTTCCATACTATTAATTAAAAAGGGGGCAAAAAGCCCCCGTTAATTTAAAATGGTAAATCATCGTCTGCTTGAGTAGCGCCTTGCGGCTCTTTTCTTTCAGCTTTTACAATGTTACCATCTGTCCAAAAGACTTTGCCATTACCAACGTAAGTTCTTGGCTTTTTAGCTTCTCTTTCTTCTTTTGTTTGTTCTTCATAAATACTTATGTTTTGACCATAAGTGTTTGTAGTATCGCTAATAGATACAGTTAAATTTTTATAACTGCCATCAGCTTGTTTTAGACTTATTTGTCCTAATGCACTCATATTATTTAATATTAAATTTAGATTTTATTCCCTTTTGTTGTTCTGAAGTAACATCAAAATTTGTAAGAACTTTTTGAGCTTGTTCTTTCGTTCCTTTTAATGTTGCTTGATATTGACTCTTTGACAATTTGTTTTTGCTTATAACTCTTGAAGCAGTATTGCCATCGTCATCTTCTGTATTTAGACCAAGAAGCCCGAATAAAGTATATCTTCTATAATAAGTTATAGTAGAACCTACTTTTTGTGGGTCATCATTTACTGGTAATTCTAAATCAGAGTAAACATATTCACCTGTATCAACACAAGTTAATATGGTTAGTACCTTCCCATCTTTAGGAGGTTGTTTAATTACAATTCCGTATTTCTTAAACAGGGGTTGTAATTGCTGCAAAGCAGAATTTATATCAGCATATTTAGATTGATAAAATGGATTAGTTGCATCTTTTGATATTGCGCCTATTTCATTTTGAATCTTAAATATTTTGTTTTCTATACTTGCAGTTTCGTATTCTCTTTTGTTTTCACTCATAAATTAAAGGTTAAATTAAAGTCAAGTTGTTTTAGATTACCAACATCCTTTAATGTAAGTCTATCGGGTTCTAAAATCTTGGATTGTAAAGTCGGCATTGTCATACCTAACTTTTCAGCAACCTCATTCTTCTTAAGATTTAGTCGCCTTCTTTCAGTTTCAAATTCTATTTCAAATTCGTTCATAAATTTACCATTTACCTAAAGGACATCTCGCCTCTGGTGCTAAAGATTTAGCTGCAATATTGCAACCGCACCCATAAACCAATTGACCACTTTCTATATGTTTACCTTTTTTGCTAGGAGAACAAGTGTTACCTTCTCTCATATGGCAAAAATGACAATTATATAACCTCAATTCAGATTTTTCTTTAGTTTGTTCGTCTAACATATTAAATTGACTTAAAACTAAATTTCCCCATCCTTGAAGAATATCCTTTATAATTTTCATATAGCGAATATATAAAAATATTTTAAATATAAAAAAATTTTTTGTATAATTATTTTTTAATCCTCGTAGTAAAACTCATCAAAAGTAAGTATGTCATCGTCTTGATTTGGCAAGTGCATTATTATTTTATATGTATTTGATTTAACATTGTATTCCATAGAATCAATAATTGCAGAAGATGAATCTTGAAGGGTCGAAGTTCCAAAGTTTACCCAAATTTTATTAAAAAATTGTAATGGGTCTGTAGAATCATCTTTTCTATAAAAGTCACCTTCATATCTTTTTACAGATGCTCTATAATCATTTATTACCTCTTGATTTACAATTGAATCTAAAGTTTTTGATTCAGGAAAGTTTTTTCTTCTAAAACTACCTTCAAACCTGCCTAGAAATAAAGATTCTTTTAAATTATTTGTATTTAGTTTTTTACCTTGTTTTAATGAACCTGTTACTCTTGTAAATTCAGTTATTACTCCCAAAGTAAAAATACCTTGTGTTTTCTTTTCTATAAACTTTTTACCTAAAGTGTTTTTGTTTCCTAAATAAAAAGCATCATAATAATTTGCGCCAAATAAAAATCCAGTTGTGTTTCTAGCAGGTGGATAAATACTAATTTTAGCATTTACAGAAGTTGATGTAGTTACTGGAGCATTTAATGTTTGTGAAACTTTAACCCATTGATTTAAACTGTTCGTGGTAAATTGTTTAAAAAACTCATCATCGGTAAAAGTCCCTGACTTAAATTTATTGTCTGTAAAACTGTATGATAAATCAATACTTCCATCACCCGTTGTGTCAAGACCAGCACTAACATAAAAAGTATAAGTGTCTTGTAAAATTTGTGATGAAAAATAATAATAAAATCCAAATTCTAAATCACTACCTAAATTTATAAAAGTTGTTGGAAGATTTGTAGAGACAATTGGATTACCTTTTGAACCTCCCGTTGGCATTTCTGTTACAGGTGATTTAACAATATAATTACCAGAAATTGGTTTTGGGTCTAATAAACCTGAAAGCTGAACTGAATTATTTGTCCCAATATCCCAATCAAAACTTGCATATCTAAATGTTGGGTTTTTATTTACAACATCAACATTGTTTAATTGTATTTGATTTATAACGTTTTTTAAAGGTCTTAAATATTCAACACTTAAATTAGCATTTATTGGTTGTATTTGAGAAGGAGCAGTTACTAATATATTTTTAGTTGTGTCTCCTTTTCTATTGCCTAAATAATCAAATATTACATATTTAATTTCTTCTTTATTTGTGCTTTGAAGTAGTTGTAATTGTTGTGTTGCTATTGAACCCATAATGCAAAATTAACTAATAATATTTATATCTAATGATTTAATTACTTTGTATTCTAAATGAGGCTTATGAAGTGTGCCTCTTAATTCATTATCACCATAATGATGTTTATTATTATCCCACCAATCAAAACCTATTAAATCTACCTTTTTATTAAAATAATAAACAGCTATTAATCCAGTACTTGGATATGATACTGGAATTTCATCTATAATTTCATAATTTACTTTTTCAACATCATCTCTTTCCAATTTAAAAGAATTATATAATTGGCAATTTGTTTTTGCCCAAGAATGAGTTATTACTTTATTATAATGTTTTATATGGTCAAAATGATGTTTGTTAACAGTAAACCAAATATCTGTTTTAGTTCCAACATATTTTTCGAACCCATTTATTTTATAACTGTTAAATCTAACAACTGTTTTATATGAATCAATAAGTTCTTTATTCTCTTTATTTAACAAAGAACTTCCATTTCCAACTAAAATAATATCACTTTTCAAATTGTCTCTTTTAAAAGTTTATAATAATTATATGAAGATTTAGTTTCATCTATTATTAAATCTTTAGGGGGTAACTGTCCAGTCCATTGACCTTTATAAAAAAGACCATCATTAGAATTTATTACACCAGCATTGTGATAAATACTTTTACTATCCCAATAATGAATTGGTTCAGTAGCCCATACAAAATCTAATTCTTTTATAATTTTAGTTTGTTTCCCAAAAATCCAAAGATTCCATAAAACCGCCCACATATCTGAACACCAAATTTGCAACTCGTGATAATCAGGGTTTTTTATTTTTTTCTTTTTATTCATAGCAGTAATATTTTTGTAAAGTTGAACTGAATCTTTTTCAACCTTTGACCAAAAACAAGAATCTATATTTTTTAAAAGGTATTGCGCACCACCACTATTTTCTTGATTTTCTTTTACACAATCAGCATTTATATTAAAGGTCCTAATCATTCTTTCAAAAACATCTTCTCCTTTTGTCATAATATAATCATATCCAATATATGATTTTGTATCACTTAAATAGCAAACATCATCTTGCAAATACTTATCTATGTCTAATGGTTTTGTTAAGGCAATATCGCAATCGTGATATAAAAAAACGCCTTTATATAAATCAGGGTGTTTGTAAAAATGTTTTTTTAAAATATGAGGTCTTATGCTAGAAACATAAAACTTATCTGTTCTAGTATCAGGATAATAATAAAAGTTAACAGTAGGATATTTTTTTTTCAAAACATTATAATAAGAACTATTGTTAACTTGGTCAGCTAAAATTATATCAATAAAACAAGGGTTTACTCCGTTTTTAATAAAAGATGCTATCATAACATCTATTTGCCAAGCATAATACAATATAGCTGGTTGAGCGCAAATATACCTCATATTATGGACAAGCAGGACAAGTTGATTTAGTTAAAGTCACACCATTCCAAAAATAATAATCACCTCCATTTATTGTAAAATAAGTTCCATTTAATAATGTTCTTGTACAAGCTGAATCTCTATAAGCTATTGTTGCATTATCCATATTAGAATTATTGGCATATATGTTTGTAATATCTGTTACAGTACAACAAGCATCTGTTTGTGAACTCGTTGATAAAAATACCTGATGTAAAACACAAGGCGCTGCAGTTGTAGTTGGCGCAAGAGTTGTAGTCGTTGCTCCAACACAAGTAGCACAATCTGAAAAACTTGTATAAGTATCAACATCTCCATCTTGACCTGTTCCTCCAGTTGTACTTAATTCATAACATAGTGTGCCATCGTAAATCACATTTGGAAATGTATTAGATTGATTAGAAACATATTTAACAGCACCAGCTCCTTCATTACATTGTGTATATATTTTATAAAATATTGGAGGTAATGTAGTTGGAGCAACTGTCGTTGTTGGAGCAGCAGTTGTAGTTGGCGCTAATGTAGTTGTAATACCTTGACATTCATCACAATCAGCAAAGTTTGAAGTATAATCTCTAGTAACCCAATCATTTGAAGTTTGAGATGTTGTTTGATATTTAAAAAAACATTCACCACTTGCATTTTTAATAATTTCAGGAAATGTTGAGTTTGTATTTCCAACTGTAATTAATTGGTCAAAACCTCCAGTTGCACAATCCCTATATTGCATAAAGTTTGTTAGTGGTGGTGTTGTTGTTACATTTGAGGTTGTTGTTGTTATATTACAAGAACCCGTAATTGTTGGGAAACTTGATGGGTCTCCAACAGCCCCTTCTTCTTTAATTTTATAACAATTTGCAGTATCAACTGATAAAATAACATTTGTATTAATAGCAAAAGACCCATTATATTGTACATTTCTTTGAAAACCATCACTTAACCTTTGAACAATATAAATGTTCGTTGAAGGATATTCCGTTGTCGTAGTTGTAGCTGGTGGTCTTGTTGTCGTAGTTGCTGGTGCTGCTGTTGTTGGTGGAACTTGTGTTGTTGCACACGCTCCTGTTATAGTTGGAAATGTTGCGGCATTTGATAAATATGTTTTCTCAATAACGACATAACAAACCGTTCCACTATTTGACAAAGTAACGGAATCTCCAATAGTAAATGTAGAATTAAATTGAGCGTTAAATATTGTATCATCTGAAACCCTTCTAACTCGCATTGCATTTCTTGTATATATACCGCTAGTTGTTCCGTAAGTAGTAATTGTTCCGTTAGAGGCAAATGGTGTCATATAATAAAAAACTCCTTGAGATAAAGAAGTTTTTGATAATGAATAATCTCCTAAAGATGTTCCTGCAACTACATTTTTATTTGCTGGAATAATAGATTGCGACGTACCGAAATAAAAACCTCTTTCAGTTAGTGTTGCTCCTCCGTTAGATGAAACAGAAGAATTTAATAGCATACTTGTGTTTTCAATATTTGTAATTTTTGTTTTTGTATTATCAAATACAGGTCCACCGATTGTTGTCGTTGGTGCTAATGTTGTCGTTGGTGCTAATGTTGTTGTAACCTGTGCCGCTTTAAATTTTGTAGCACCTATTCCTTCTCCTGCTGAATTTATAGCATAAGCAGTTACATAATAAGTTGTGCCTGAAACAAGTCCAGTTTTTGTAACATTATAAGTTCCAGTTGTACCTGAAACAACTGTTTTAGTATTAGTTGCATAATTAGAACTAGTCCCAAAATAAAAACCACGTTCTATAATTGCAAGTCCATTATCAGCTGTAACATTGCCATTTAATGTCATTTGGCTTGTTGTAGGATTTGTAATATTGTCAGTAGTTACCGCAGGAACTAAAGGGCTTTGTGTTGTTGAAACGCTAGGCACTATTGATTCATCGTATATATTAGAATTTGACGTAATATACCAAGTACCATTAGCCTGATATATTCTTGAATTTATTAATCTTAAAATATTCTCCAATATTTCTTTAGAATTCTTTTTTGCAAAACCATCTAATAAAGAAAATTCATTTAAATATATATCGTGCAAAACAGTTAAATCACCAGAACCTCCAATTTCTCTAATTTTATTTTGAATGTATATATCAAAATTTAAATCAAGATTTGCCAATATTTTATGTACATAAGAAAAAGCTGTATCAAAATTTATTTGAGAATTTGTGCTTGTTTGTGGATTTCCATTTGCATCTAAAGCAATAGCACCATCTGGCGCGTCATAGGAATCTAAAGTTCCTAAACCATCAATTGCCCTTAATTGTAAAACATAAGGTGTTGAAATCAATTGTTCTCTGTATGTATCGGCAACTAAAAATCCTTCCCAATATATATCTACATCACCAGTTGAACTCCAAATATTATTAGCTTCATTAAATAAACTTTCTTCATTTTCCCATTCTAAATCTGTTTCCTCACCATCATCTGTAGTTCCAGAACTTACTCTAACTTTATATTCTCTTTCATCAAAATTTTGAAATTCATCATAATTTGTAGCGTCTGTTACAAATAAATTTAATTGACAAGTAGAACCAATTATTGGATTATAAAAATCGTCGTCATTTTCCCATTTAATACTTACAGGTTCATCACTAGCAATTAAATCATTTATAGAGCCAAAATAATCTCTTTTTAAAATTTCTAAACTTCTTGGATTACCCTTTACGTCAGAAAAGTTTAATTTAAATTTAGTTCTATACGTTGCCATTATTTAAAACGATTTCTATTTCTTTCGGCTCTTTGTAAAGCTACAACTAAATCTTGTCCTCTTAAAACAAATTCACCTGAAACATTTCTTGAGTTTCCGCCATCTATTAATGATTTTAATTTATTTAAAGGCGCTATAACCTCTGGATTACTTCTTACACCACTATAATCTCCAACCATAACAGGAGTTTGACCAAAGGCTAAACCACCTTGAGCCATACCCATTAAATCTTTAAAAGTTGTTACGAAAGATAATGCCTTTGCTGCCTTTCCTGAACCACCACCTGGCAATAAAAAAGCTAATACTGCTGCTGCTGCTGCTGCTGCAACTAATCTCACAACTAATGCTTTTATAACAGTAATTAATCTTTTTATTGGGTTTTCACCGTCTGCAATAGAAGCAAAACTATCTGCAAGTGCTTTACCAACTTGAGGCAAAATAAATTCTCCAAAATTTTCAAAATGGTTAAAAAGAGGGGTTACTGACGCTTGTATTGATTCACCAGCTTGTATTGCTGCATTTGCCATTGGAGCAAATCCTTGTTTTGTAATCTCTAATACAGATGAAACTTTAGCTAAACCTTTAGCAGCTTTATTAGTTGATTCTCCAATATTAGGAAATAAAATGCTTGATAAATCTCTTTGTTGACCAGGTAGCAATGGACCAACTGTAGTTAAGGGTGCTGATGATATACCACTAATTGTTGTTTGCAAATCATCTAATAAACCTGTAGTTTTTTCAATATCTCTTTGTGTTTTTGGACCATACATCATCTCCCCAAACCTTCCCATTTGAGAAGTTGGCATTTTTTGTGCAGCTTCATACATTTTAACAAAAGCTCCCGTTAATAATGTAAACAAACCTATTAGCCCTCCTCTACCAGCAAGTAATTTTCCAAGTTTTGAAAAAGCATTAAATATTTTTTGTAATCCACCCAAAACAGCTCCTAAAAAAATAATAATTGGACCAGCAACAGTAGAAAAACCAGTTAGAGCTAAAATGAATTTTTTTGTTTCCTGACTTAAATTTTTAAAGTTTTGTACAGCTAAACCTATTTCTCTACTTAAAGCTGGAATACCTTCTTTTAAATTTAAAGCGTCTGCAATTTCTTGCCCAAGTTCAGCAAGTGCTATGTTTACATTATCTTTTAAAGTTGAGAATAAACCATTTAGAGTACCACTCAATGTTTCCATTCCGCCATCAAATTTTCCACCCTCGGCAGTCGCATTTTTAAATGCTCTATCAAGTAATTCAAAAGTTATTTTACCTTCTGAAGCCATATCCATAATAGCCCCTTCAGCAACTCCCATTTCTTCGGATAGTACTTGAAGTATAGGCACCCCATTATTAATGAACTGACGTAAGTCTCTAGTCATTACACGCCCTTCTGCAGCTGCTTGACCAAATGCTATTGCAATAGATTGTAAGTCACCTCCAACAATTCCAGCTACATCACCAAGCATAGATAAACTATCAAATGCTTCATCTGTAGTTAAACCAAATCCCATTAAAGTATTATTTACTTTAGTTAAGTCTGCTAATTGAAATGGTGTTTTAGCACTAAATTGAACTAATCTTTCAAATGCTCTAGCACCTTCTTCGGCAGAACCAGTCAAAACATTTAAAGTCGTTTGTAGTCTTTCAAAATTTGCAGCCTGTTTAACAGCCATAGTTCCAACAGCCGCTAAAGGCAAAGTAAGCCTTGTTGTTAATGCTCTACCAGTTTTACTTAAAGAGCCACTAAACTTTTTTAACCTACCCTCTGCTCTACCAAGGGCTTGATTTAATTTGGAAGAATCCCCAATTATATCGACGTGAAGTTTTTGATTATCTGCCATACTACAAAAATACTAAAAATTACCCTACTCGTCTTTTTTTAGATTGTTGACTTTATCAAGGAATTTTTGATATTGTTCTTTTGAAGATTTAACTCTTGCTATTCTTTTATCTTGAGGTAAAGGGAATAAACTCTCTGGTTTTAACATTTGTGATTTTTTACTACAGTTTACATTGTAAATCATTGTAGCTAAAAACCTTGTTCTTTCCCATTCAATATTAGTTTTTATTGTTTGAGCTTCAGATAAGAGTATATTTTCTTTCCAAGTGTTACTCCAAAAAGTATCAGGGTTAAGACCAATTTGTCCTATATAAAAATCTGTTAAATCCTCCCAGACAAGTTTATCTACTTTTTTTTTGTGTCATCTCCTTTTCTTGATAAACCAACATTTAGTTCATTGCCAAGAATTTTTGATTCCATCATAGCAGATATAATTTTTTCTAAATCATCTGGCGTAATATCCTCTAACCAACTTCCAACAGAATATTCATTGTAGTCAATTTCATTACCATTTTCTTGGTCATACGCTAAAAGTCCAGAATATATAAGAGTACGAATTGCTTTTAATGAAACTCCTTTCTCAAACACAACGGCAATCTCCTCCAAAGATATATCTAATATCTCTGTAAAGTTTGCCCAAAAGTTCATTGAAAAGTGTAATACTCTTTCTTTGCCCCCAACATTAAGGGTGTAATAACCTCTTTTTTTGTTCATTTATTATGGATTAACTGTAGCTGTGATAGTTCCAGTTACTTGAATTGTCCCACTGTAACTAACAGCAGATTCCATTTCGCCAGAAACCTCAAGTCCTGTAAGAAATCCCTCGCCCGTGTAAACTGTATCACCAGTAGTTTCAGTCCCGTACGAAAAATCCACTTTAGTACGACCTAATAAAAATCCAGCTAATTCAGTAGCACCATTTGAGTCTGTATAATCTACAAGACCATCAAAAGAAATTTCACCTGAAATTAATCCTGCAATGCTTTCAGAGAACCCAGAAGAATCCTTTGTTGTAGCATCTGCCATATCGTTTGTTAGAGAAATTGTACAAGAAGTCGTGTGACCTATTGCTGCTAAAGTACCACCATCTGCGATGACCTTTAGAATTAAATTTGTTCCATTATATACTGTACTTGCCATAGCTTAAAATTTTTATACTACAAATATAATTAATTTTTGATTAATAGTTTTTATAGTCCTGTTTTAAATAATAGTTTCTTAATAATGTTATTCCAACTGGTTTTAAACCAATTGTTAAATGTTCTAAATTGCTGTGCTAACCACTCAAATATTCTTACCATAATTAGTTGTTTAATATAAATCTTAATTCCGTTTGAAACTCTCTTTGTTCTATTTTTAATTGTTCTACCTCATCTTCTACTGCTCTTGTATTAGGAAAACAGTATTCTTGTTGATTATGTGATGTTTTTTTAGCTAATGTTGCCACTTCTTCTATTTTAGCATTTAAATTGTAATATGAACCAGCCATTGATACAACAAGAGAAACAAGCATTACTACTTGTCCTATGTTGATTGAGAAATCTGCTTTACCATCTCCGTTAATATCAATCTTTGCCATTTATTAGTTGATATATTTTAATGATTGTATAAATGAGTGTTGCTATAATTAATAGTCCCTGTAGAGCTTCATTTATTTTTGCTATTGTTATTATATACACCGATATACCAAGTAAAGTAGGTTCAAATCCATTCATTACATTATTCTATTGTAAGTTCAACTACTTTCCAAGTAAGATTATCTTCATCCCACTCGTATACTTTATCTTCTGATGCATCTTCAGGGTATGGTACTGGTGCTTCCCATATATAATCTTCATTTAATGACCAACTTTCAAATGGTTGTGGTGCATAAAATGCATCATTATCTTTATCCCAAGTATAACCTACTCCTGCAAAATTATATCTAATATTTCCATTATAAGATGTTTGAACCCAATTTCTGTGTCCAAATAAACCCTCACAAAAGTCAATACCTTTTGATTCAGATTCTGTATCACCTAATAATAATTCGTTGTTATGTACAACAATTACTTTAGTTACTATGTTATTTTCATTTATTTCTGCAAAATGTGCCATTTTAATTTAATTTATTTATTACAAATTTATTTATTTTTTAACTATGTACATAAGTACCACTTCCTGTATATTTTAATACTGTTTCTTGCCCAAGAGTCAGTACAGTTGGGCTACCAGTTGTAGTTCCTGAATAATCAGATGTCCTCATTCTTAATATTACAACTCCTGCTGCACCATTTGCACCATTACCATAAGATGTCTGACCAGCACCACCACCACCACCAGAACCTGTATTAACAGCTCCTGCAGTTGCATCTCCAATATCTGAACCACCATTACCGCCTACTCCACTTCCTCCAGCACCACCTGTTTGTGGAGTTCCAGTACCTCCAGTACCACCTCCACCTCCTCCAGCATAAGCAGTTGAGCCTCCTGTAATTGCTACAGATAAACCATTTCCTCCTGCACCTCCATCATTAGTAGTTGTTCCAAGACCAACGCTTGAAGCACCTCCACCTCCAGAACCAGACCTTTTAACACTTTGTGCAGATTTATTTCCTCCAGCAAATCCTTGATTTGCAGTTCCACTACCTCCACTTGTTGCAGTTTGATATCTTGCAGCAGCACCACCACCAGAACCACCAGATGCACCATTATTAACAGTACTATCATTATCAGAACCACCACCTCCACCACCTGTAGAAGTTTTTGTAGAAAATACTGAATTATTACCATTAGCACCTTTAGATGATTGAGTTGTTGAACCACTACCACCTGCACCTATGGTTATAGTATATGTTTGAGATGATAATGTTATATTGCTTTCAGCAGAAGCTCCTCCACCAGAACTTAAACCGAAAGAAGTTCTTAAACCTCCTGCTCCTCCACCACCTCCACCATCAGAGTTAGGGTTTTTTTCAGAGCAACCACCTCCACCACCTCCAGCAACTACTAAAAATGCCAGTTGACCTTCTGGTACTACTGGTGTTGGATTATGAACATAAGTTCCTGAACCTAAATATTGTAATATTGTATCTGTGCCATCTGTTGTAACTGTTGGAGAACCTGTTGTATATCCTGTTGAATAAGCAGAAGTTGGTAATCTAAATATAATTATACCACTACCTCCA
>Ga0208645_1003197_pt1 | contig 12276 bp, 9 predicted proteins | sample VirMetDEL_Sep_01_FD_184519 | JGI IMG/M metagenome (GOLD analysis project Ga0208645, IMG submission 184519) | Aqueous microbial communities from the Delaware River and Bay under freshwater to marine salinity gradient to study organic matter... | ecosystem: Environmental > Aquatic > Marine >...
GCCACTTCACGGAACACCTCGTCGATGGCCGCCATCGGTACGCTGATCACCGCGTGACCGAAGTGCTTCATCGCCGCGGCTTGGCTGAAGGTGCCTTCCGGGCCGAGGTAAGCCACTTTCAGCGGGTTTTCCAGGGCCAGGCAGGAGGACATGATTTCGCGGAACAGCCGCGCCATTTCCTCGTTGCCCAGCGGCCCCTGATTGCGCTCCATCACGCGTTTGAGTACCTGAGCCTCGCGTTCGGGACGGTAGAAGACCGGCGACTCGCCTTCCTTGAGCTCCTTCATCTTCACCCGCGCCACTTCTTCGGCACAACGCGCGCGGTCGCTGATCAGCTCGAGAATACGCTCGTCGAGGTTATCGATACGAACCCGCAGCGCTTGCAGCTCCTGCTCAGAGATTACATCCGTCATTAGCCATGCTCCTTCTCGAACTCGGCCATGTAGGCCACCAGCGCCTCGACCGCATCCAGACCGACAGCGTTATAGATGGAGGCACGCATGCCGCCTACCGAACGATGGCCCTTGAGGTTGAGCAGACCACGCTCATCGGCGCCAGCCAGGAACACCTTGTCCAGCTTCTCGTCCGCCAGGCGGAACGGCACGTTCATCCAGGAGCGCGCGTTATGGGCGATGGGGTTGCTGTAGAAGTCGCTACCATCGATGGCCTTGTACAGCAGGTCTTTCTTGGCGCGGTTGATGCGTTCCATGGCCTCGACGCCGCCCTGCTCCTTCAGCCACTGGAAGACCAGGCCGGACAGGTACCAGGAATAGGTCGCAGGCGTGTTGTACATCGAGCCGTTGTCGGCCGAGACCTTGTAGTCGAGCATGGTCGGGCAGCTGGAGCGCGCACGACCGAGCAGGTCTTCACGCACGATCACCACCACCAGACCGCTGGGGCCGATGTTCTTCTGCGCGCCGGCGTAGATCAGGCCGAACTGCGACACATCGGTAGGACGCGAGAGGATGTCCGAGGACATGTCCACCACCAGCGGCGTGTCACCGGTTTGCGGCACCCAGTCGAACTGCAGACCACCGATGGTCTCGTTGCTGCAGTAATGCACGTAGGCGGCATTCTTCGACAACTGCCAGTCGTTCTGCCCGGGGATGGCGAAGTAGTCATGCGCCTTGGCGCTGGCGGCGACGTTGATCGCACCGTAGCGACGGGCTTCTTCGATGGCTTTCTTCGACCAGATACCGGTTTCGACGTAGTCGGCCACGCCATCTTCCGGCAGCAGGTTCAGCGGAATCTCGGCGAATTGCTGGCTGGCACCGCCCTGCAGGAACAGCACCTTGTAATCGTTGGGCACAGCGAGCAGATCGCGCAGGTCCTGTTCGGCCTGACTGGCGATGGCCACGTACTCGTCGCTGCGATGGCTCATCTCCATCACCGACAGGCCCTTGCCTTGCCAGTCGAGCATCTCGGCCTGGGCGCGTTGCAGTACAGCGGTCGGCAGCGCGGCCGGGCCGGCGCAGAAGTTAAAAGCTCGCTTGCTCACGTCTGTCTCTCTCAGATTCACAGAACGCCACCACCAGGCGATGGCATGTCCAAACTGTCTGCCGTGCCGTGGGAGGGGCTTTAGCCGCGACTGTCGCCGCTAATCGGAACGCCGCCCGGCCCCTCCCACAAAGCCCGACTTTATTCCTCGCTGCCTTCCTCGGCGCCGGCAACCGGTGCTTCGGCGTTTTCGGCGACTTCAACGCCCTCTTCGCCTTCGACCAGTTCGTCCTTGTCTACCGGAGTCGGCTCCTGCACGCGCTCCAGGCCAACCAGGGTCTCGTCTTTGGCCAGCTTGATCAGGGTCACACCCTGAGTGTTACGGCCGGAGCTGGAGACCTCGTCGACACGAGTACGCACCAGGGTGCCCTGGTCGGAAATCAACATGATTTCCTCGCCGTCCTGCACCTGGATGGCGCCGACCAGCTTGCCGTTACGCTCGCTGGTAACCATGGCGATTACGCCCTGGCCGCCACGACCACGACGCGGGAACTTGCCCAGGCCGGTGCGCTTGCCGAAACCGCGTTCGGAGGCAGTGAGGATTTGCGCACCGGACTCCGGAATCAGCATGGAGATCAGTTCCTGATCCTTGCCCAGACGCATGCCACGCACACCACGCGCGGTACGGCCCATGGTGCGAACCTTGCTCTCGGCGAAACGCAACACCTTGCCGGCATCGGAGAACAACATGACTTCCTTGGCACCGTCGGTGATGGCGGCAGCGATCAGGGTGTCACCCTCTTCCAGCTTCAGGGCAATCAGGCCGGCGCTACGCGGACGGCTGAACTGCACCAGCGGGGTCTTCTTCACAGTACCGAAGGCGGTGGCCATGAAGATGAAGGCGCCTGTCGGCTCGGCGACCAGCTCAGGGGTTTCGCCCTCGACTTCTTCGACTTCTTCAGCCTCGACCACTTCGACGGCTTCGCCTTCGATCACCACGCCTTCGTCGTCCAGATCTTCGTCGGCACCGGCGCTCTGCTGCAGGGCTTCGAGGTCGATCTGCAGCATCGCGGTGATGCGCTCGCCCTCATCCAGCGGCAGCAGGTTGACCAGCGGACGACCACGGGCGGCACGCGAGGCCTCGGGAATTTCGAAGGTGCGCAACCAGTACACCTTGCCCTTGCTGGAGAACAGCAGCAGGGTCGCATGACTGTTGGCCACCAGCAGGTGCTCGACGTAATCCTCGTCCTTCACGCCAGTGGCGGACTTGCCCTTGCCACCGCGACGCTGCGCCTCGTAGGAGGCCAGTGGCTGACTCTTGGCATAGCCACCGTGGGAGATTGTGACGACACGCTCTTCCTCGGTGATCAGGTCGGCAATGGTCAGGTCCTGACGCGAGGCGATGATCTCGGTACGGCGCTTGTCGCCGAACTCGGCCTTGACCTTCTCCAGCTCCTCGCGGATGACTTCCATCAGGCGCTCGGGGTTGGTCAGGATACGGATCAGCTCACCGATCAGAGCGAGGATTTCCTGATACTCGGCCAGCAGCTTCTCGTGCTCCAGACCGGTCAGGCGGTGCAGGCGCAGTTCGAGGATGGCCTGAGCCTGCTCCGGCGACAGGTAGTACTTGCCGTCACGCAGACCGTATTGCTCATCCAGCCCTTCCGGGCGGCAGGAATCGGCACCGGCACGCTCGACCATGGCTTCCACGGCGCTGGAGGCCCAGGCCGTAGCGATCAGGCGTTCCTTGGCCTCGGCCGGGGTCGGCGAGCTCTTGATCAGCTCGATCACCGGGTCGATGTTCGACAACGCGACCGCCTGGCCTTCGAGAATATGGCCGCGCTCGCGCGCCTTGCGCAGCTCGTAGACGGTACGCCGGGTCACCACTTCACGACGGTGACGGACGAATACCTCGAGCATGTCCTTGAGGTTCATGGTCTTCGGCTGACCGTCGACCAGCGCCACGACGTTGATGCCGAACACGCTCTGCATCTGGGTCTGGGCGTAGAGGTTGTTGAGCACGACCTCCGGCACCTCGCCACGGCGCAGCTCGATCACCACGCGCATGCCGTCCTTGTCGGATTCGTCACGCAGCTCGGTGATGCCTTCGATCTTCTTCTCTTTGACCAGCTCGGCGATCTTCTCGATCAGACGCGCCTTGTTCAGCTGGTAAGGCAGCTCGGTCACCACCAGTTGCTGGCGACCGCCGACCTTGTCGATGTCCTCGACCTCGACCCGGGCGCGCACATAGATGCGCCCACGGCCGGTGCGATAAGCCTCGATGATGCCGGCACGGCCGTTGATGATGCCCGCAGTGGGGAAGTCAGGGCCGGGGATGTACTGCATCAGCTCATCGACGGTCAGCTCGGCGTTATCCATCAGCGCCAGGCAGCCATCGATCACTTCGGTGAGGTTGTGCGGCGGGATGTTGGTGGCCATGCCCACGGCGATACCGGACGAGCCGTTGACCAGCAGGTTCGGTACCTTGGTCGGCATTACCGCCGGAATCTGCTCGGTGCCGTCGTAGTTGGGCACCCAGTCGACGGTTTCTTTTTCCAGGTCGGCCAGCAGCTCGTGGGCCAGCTTGGTCATGCGCACTTCGGTGTATCGCATGGCAGCGGCGTTGTCGCCGTCGACCGAACCGAAGTTGCCCTGACCGTCGACCAGCAGGTAGCGCAGGGAGAAGTCCTGCGCCATACGCACGATGGTGTCGTACACCGCTGTGTCGCCGTGCGGGTGGTATTTACCAATCACGTCACCGACCACACGGGCGGATTTCTTGTAGGGCTTGTTCCAGTCGTTGCCCAGCTCGCTCATGGCATAGAGCACACGGCGGTGGACCGGCTTCAAGCCATCGCGCGCATCCGGCAGCGCACGCCCGACGATCACGCTCATCGCGTAGTCGAGGTAGGACTGTTTCAGCTCGTCTTCGATATTGACCGGGAGGATTTCTTTGGCCAGTTCGCCCATGAGAAGCCTGGTTCCTTTTTCTGGTGAAACTCCGCGTCATTCTTCCTGAACGCCATGGAGCACGTCGCGATAGCCTCAAGCCATCAGCGACTCACGACAAATCAACGAGTTATGTCACGATTCGATGCAGTGAAGGCGGCTTTAGTCAGCCCCCTTGAAAACTGCCGGAGATTACCACAAAGCGTGCCACACACCTACCCCGCAGAGGGGCGTGCGCGGCAGGTTCAGTGCAGGCGCTTGCGGCACATCAGTTGCGCCATCTTGGCGCTGTCGGGACGCTCGACCACCCCCTTCTCGGTCACGAGGTAATCGACCAGATCCGCAGGCGTCACATCGAACACCGGATTGACCGCAGGCACGTCCGCCGCCACGCGCTGCCCCGCCATCTCCAGCAACTCACGACCATCGCGCTCCTCGAGCAGGATGTCTTCGCCGCTTTCCAGGCTCATGTCGATGGTCGAGCTCGGCGCCACCACCATCAGGCGCACACCGTGATGCATGGCATTGACGGCCAGCTGGTAGGTGCCGATCTTGTTGGCCACGTCGCCGTTGGCGGTGATGCGATCAGCCCCGACGATCACCCAGGTAATGCCCTTGGTCTTCATCAGGTGTGCTGCCGCCGCATCGGCATTGAGACTGACCGGCACGCCATCGCCAGCCAGCTCCCAGGCAGTCAGCCGGGCGCCTTGCAGCCAGGGGCGGGTTTCATCGACATAAATATGCTCGACCAGGCCCTCCAGGTGCGCCGCGCGGATCACCCCGAGCGCCGTGCCGAAGCCGCCAGTGGCCAGAGCGCCGGCATTGCAGTGGGTCAGCAGCACCTGCGGGTTGCCCTGATGCTTGCGGATCAGCTCCATACCCAGCTGCGCCATGGTCAGATTGGCTTCGCGATCACTGACATGAATACCAATCGCCTCGGCTTCGAGCAGCGCCAGAACGTCATCGCTGTCCTTGATCCGCGCCAGGCGTTCACGCATACGCTGCAACGCCCAGGACAGATTGACCGCAGTAGGGCGCGAGCGCTCGAGACAGGCAAAATCAGCGTCCAGCGCCTCACGCCAGTCACCGCCCGCCTGCAGCCGAGCACGGGCGCCCAGCACCAGACCATAGGCTGCAGCGATGCCAATGGCCGGCGCACCGCGCACCACCATGTCGCGAATCGCATCCGCCACTTCGGCAGCGGAGTCAAAGCGCAACCAGGTCTGCCGATGCGGCAGCAGGCGCTGATCGAGCAAATACAACGCACCGTCGCGCCACTCGATTGCCTGAACCTTCTCCACCGCCAGCAATTGCTCGCGCATCACGCACTCCATCCTGCACCGCCAAAAAATCGCCGATTATACGCAGACTGGCAGGCACCAACCGAACAATCCGGCAGCCCCTCACGGCTTCAAGCTGCGCGCGTTCATCTATACACTGGCGACCTTCCCTGCACCGATCAAGCCAGACGGACAACCCTCCATGCCCGAAGCCCCTCTCGACCTGTTGCTGCTGCCCACCTGGCTGGTGCCCGTGGAGCCGGCGGGCGTGGTGCTGCGCGATCACGGCCTGGGCATCCGCGACGGACGCATCGCACTGATCGCACCGCGCGCAGAGGCGCTGCGCCACCCCGCGACACAAGTGCGAGAGCTGCCGCAGAGCCTGCTCGCCCCCGGGCTGATCAACGCTCACGGCCATGCAGCCATGACGCTGCTACGCGGCATTGCCGATGACCTGCCGCTGATGACCTGGCTGCATGAACACATCTGGCCAGCCGAAGGGAAATGGGTCGACGAGGATTTCGTCCGCGACGGTACCGACCTGGCCATCGCCGAACAGATCAAGGGCGGCATCAGTTGCTTCTCCGACATGTATTTCTACCCGCAGACGGCGGTCGAGTGCGTGCACAAGGCAGGCATGCGGGCGCAAATCACGATCCCGGTGCTGGATTTCCCCGTGCCCGGCGCCCTCAATGCCGACGAGGCGCTACGCAAGGGCCTGCAACTGTTCGACGACCTCAAGCAGCACCCACGTATCCGCATCGCCTTCGGCCCGCACGCGCCCTACACCGTCAGCGACGACAAGCTCGAGCAGATACGCGTGCTGGCTGACGAGCTGGACGCCGGCATTCATATGCACGTGCACGAAACCGCTCAGGAAGTGGCCGAGGCCGTCAGCAAGCACGGTGAGCGCCCACTGGCGCGCCTGGCTCGCCTCGGCCTGCTCGGCCCGCGCTTTCAGGCCGTGCACATGACCCAGATCGATGACGAGGATCTGGAGCTGCTGGTGGAACACAACTGCAGCATCGTGCATTGCCCCGAGTCCAACCTGAAGCTGGCCAGCGGCTTCTGTCCGGTCGAACGTCTGTGGCAGGCCGGCGTCAATGTCGCCATCGGCACCGACGGCGCCGCCAGCAACAACGACCTCGATCTGCTCGGCGAAACCCGTACCGCCGCCCTGCTGGCCAAGGCCGTCGCCGGCTCGGCCACCGCCCTCAATGCCCACAGCGCCCTGCGCATGGCGACCCTGAATGGCGCCCGCGCACTGGGACTGGACACACAGACCGGCTCGCTGGAACTGGGCAAGCTGGCCGACGTGGTTGCCTTCGACCTTTCCGGCCTGGCCCAGCAACCGATCTACGACCCAGTATCGCAGCTCGTCTACGCCAGCGGCCGCGACTGCGTGAAACACCTTTGGGTGGGCGGCAAGCAGCTGTTGGACGATGGGCGCCTGACCCGCATGGACGAAAGCGAGCTGATCGCCAAGGCCAGGGAATGGGGAACCAGGATTGCCCAACGGTAGCCCGGATAAAATCCGGGAAGAATGCAGCCACCCCGGATTGCATCCGGGCTACGCTCTCGAAACGACTGCGACAAACTGACATACATTGAACGAATCCGCGCCGCCCCACGCCCGTTCTTAAACTGGCAACATAGCGGCAGTACGCTTTCCACGCTTTGAATAGAGATGCTTATGAGCAACGTCGACCGCGCCGAAATCGCCAAATTCGAGGCCCTGGCACACCGCTGGTGGGACCTTCAAAGCGAGTTCAAACCTCTGCACGACATCAACCCGCTGCGGGTCAACTGGATCGACGAGCGCGTCGGCCTCGCCGGCAAACGTGTGCTGGACGTCGGCTGCGGCGGCGGCATTCTCAGCGAAGCCATGGCCCAGCGGGGCGCCACCGTCATGGGCATCGACATGGGTGAGGCGCCGCTTTCGGTCGCGCAGTTGCACCAACTGGAATCCGGCGTGGAAGTCGATTACCGGCAGATCACCGCCGAAGCCCTGGCCGAGGAAATGCCGGGTCAGTTCGATGTCGTCACCTGCCTGGAGATGCTCGAGCACGTACCCGATCCGTCCTCGGTCATCCGCGCCTGCCACAAGCTGGTCAAGCCGGGTGGCCAGGTGTTCTTCTCCACCATCAACCGCAACCCCAAGGCGTACCTGTTCGCCGTGATCGGCGCCGAATACATCCTGCGCCTGCTGCCACGCGGCACCCATGACTTCAAGAAGTTCATCCGCCCCTCCGAACTGGGCGCCTGGAGCCGCGCAGCCGGGCTGGAGGTCAAGGACATCATCGGCCTGACCTACAACCCGCTGACCAAGCACTACAAGCTGGAAGCTGACGTCGACGTCAATTACATGATCCAGACGCTGCGCAAGGAGTAGCCCGCATGCGTTTGAAAGCAGTTCTTTTCGACATGGACGGCACCCTGCTCGACTCGGCGCCGGACTTCATCGCCATCACCCAGGCCATGCGCGCCGCCCGCGGCCTGCCGCCCCTGGCAGACAAGGCCATTCGTGACCAGGTATCCGGTGGCGCACGCGCCATGGTCGCCTGCGCCTTCGACGCAGCCCCGGACTCGGCAGCCTTCGAAGCCCTGCGCCAAGAGTTTCTGGAGCGCTACCAGCAACACTGCGCCGTGCTCACCCGCCCGTTCGACGGCATCGAAGCCCTGCTCGACGACATCGAACAGGCACGCCTGCTGTGGGGCGTTGCCACCAACAAGCCGCTGCGCTACGCCGAACCGATCATGCAAGGCCTGAATCTGGCGGGGCGCTCGGCGGTACTGGTCTGCCCCGACCACGTCGAGCAGAGCAAACCGGCGCCGGACATGCTGCTGCTCGCCTGCCAGCAGATGGGGGTCAAACCCGAGGAAGTGCTGTTCATCGGCGACGATGCCCGCGACATCGAGTCCGGCCGCGCCGCCGGCTGCCGTACTGCGGCGGTGACCTACGGCTATATCCACCCCGAAGACAACCCGCGCAACTGGGGCGCCGACGTGGTCGTCGACCAGCCCCAGGAGCTGCGCGCGATTCTCGACCGCGCCCTGTGCAGCTGTTGAAGGTATAAAGCGGGCGCCGCCCGTCGTCAGGCTATTTGGCGGGCCAGGCCCGCCGCACCAATCAATGCCCCTCGAAGGACCCTGAACATGTTCGATTACACCGCCCGCCCAGACCTGCTCAAGGATCGCGTCATCCTGATCACCGGTGCCGGCCGCGGTATCGGCGCCGCCGCCGCCAAGACTTTCGCCGCCCACGGCGCGACAGTGCTGCTGCTGGGCAAGACCGAAGCCAACCTGAGCCAGATTTATGACGAGATCGAGGCGGCCGGTCACCCGCAGCCGGTGGTGATCCCCTTCAATCTGGAAACCGCCCTGCCGCATCAGTACGACGAACTGGCGGTGCTGATCGAGAACGAATTCGGCCGCCTCGACGGCCTGCTGCACAACGCTTCGATCCTCGGCCCACGCACGCCGCTGGAGCAGCTGTCCGGCGATAACTTCATGCGCGTGATGCACATCAACGTCAACGCCATGTTCATGCTCAGCAGCACCCTGCTGCCGCTGCTCAAGCTCTCGGAGGATGCCTCCGTCGCCTTCACCTCCAGCAGCGTCGGGCGCAAGGGTCGCGCCTACTGGGGCGCCTACGCGGTATCGAAGTTTGCTACCGAGGGCCTGATGCAGGTCATGGCGGACGAGCTCGACGGCATCGCCAGCGTGCGCGCCAACAGCATCAATCCGGGTGCGACCCGCACGGCCATGCGCGCCCAGGCCTACCCAGGAGAGAACCCGGCTACGCGCCCGCTGCCCGAGGACATCATGCCGCTCTACCTCTACCTGATGGGCCCAGACAGCAAAGGTGCCAATGGCCAGGCATTCGACGCGCAATAGGGCCCATGCCATGGCCTGCTGGCAATCAACGGGCCATGGCACGACAGAAATCCGCCGCGCCCCTTGCCGGGCGGCAGCACATTGCCAGTACCGCCGTCAGACAACCGGCAATCGCTTGCCGGCCCTCGCCCTTAAAGAACACCTAACAAACTGATTTAAAAGACATTTTATCTATCTTGAACCACCTGGCATGAAATTCGCTCTAACCCTCTCGTCGCACCATCGCGCCAGAGGTTCAGCTCCATGGTCCCCCCCAGCCAGTCCAACACCATCGATTTCGACGCTGCCAAATTGCAGCGTCTCGGCTTTACCGGCACGCGCAACCTGCCGCTCAAGCCTGCCAGCCTGGTCGAGCTGCGCCACCAACTGAGCCTGCAACTGCAGACCAGCCTGGACGTGGAACGGATCCTCACGCTGTTCTTTCGCGAAGTGCAGCGCCTGGTGCCACTCGATGCATTGGCCTTCCAGCATCCGTCGCACGATCTGCGCCTAGAGCTGGGCGAGCGCGCGCCTCATTCGGCCGGCTACCGCCTGAGCCATGAGGGCGAATACCTGGGCGAGCTGATTTTCCGCCGCAAGCAGCGCTTTGCCGAAGATGAACTGACCCAGCTGGAATCCTTGCTGGCCAGCCTGCTGTTCCCGCTGCGCAACGCCCTGCTCTACCGCACGGCCCTGCAAAGCGCGCTGCGCGACCCGTTGACCGATACCGGCAATCGCATCGCCATGGACCAAGTGCTGCAGCGCGAGGTGGATCTGGCCCGCCGCAACCTGCAACCCTTGTCGCTGCTGATGCTCGACATCGACCACTTCAAGAGCATCAACGACAACCACGGCCATGCGCTTGGCGACGAGGTGCTGAAAGCGGTGGCCCAGACCCTGAAGAACCAGCTGCGTAACATCGACATGGTCTTTCGCTACGGTGGCGAGGAATTTCTGGTCATTCTCTCCGGCACCAACCGCGAAGGGGCGGCGCTGGTGGGCGAGCGCCTGCGCTTTGCAGTGATGGAGCTGCAATGCCTGGATGCCGGCCGCCCCATCGAAGTATCCATCAGCCTGGGCTGCTCCAGCCTGCTGCCGGGCGAGTCGAGCGAAAGCCTGTTGCGCCGCGCCGACAACGCGCTGTATGTCGCCAAGCGCGAAGGTCGCAACCGCCTGTCCATGGCGGGCTGAAAAGCCGCTCTGCATAGCCCGGATGCAATTCGGGCCAGAATGAAAAAAGGGACTCCGCGGAGTCCCTCTTCGTTGCTCAGCGCTTGCGGCCGAAGCCAGGGCGCTGGCCGTCACCAGACGGCGGGCGCTTACCGGGCGTGGCCGGGCGTGGCTTGCGCGCCGGACGATCGGACAGCTCAACGGCCGGACGCGGCTGGCGCTTCTTGACGTCACCCGGACGCTCCGCAATGGGTGCGCCACGACCATTCTCGCGACGCTCACCACCCTCTTTGCGCGGGCCACGTGGCGTACGCTGCTCGGCTTCCTCGCGGCGCGGAGCACGGCTCGGGCGAGCGTTTTCGGCGCCTGCCTCATCTTTCGCCGGACGCAACACACGCTTGCCACGCACTTCCACCGGCTTGGCCGACTTGCGCTGCAGGCGGTCGAGCTTCTCGCGCGTCTTTTCCTTCATCGCCGGCAGTGCCTGCGGAGTCAGGCCGACTTCGGCGCTGAGGATGTCGACTTCGCGCTGGTCCATTTCCCGCCAGCGGCCCATGGTCAGCTCGGATGTCAGGAACACCGGACCGAAACGCACGCGCTTCAGACGGCTCACTACCAAGCCCTGAGACTCCCACAGACGACGTACCTCACGGTTGCGCCCTTCCATGACCACGCAGTGATACCAGTGGTTGAAGCCTTCGCCACCGGGCGCTTCCTTGATGTCGGTGAACTTGGCCGGACCATCCTCGAGCATCACGCCGGTCTTGAGGTTCTCCAGCATTTCCTCGGTCACCTCACCACGCACACGCACCGCGTATTCACGGTCCATCTGATAGGAGGGGTGCATCAGGCGGTTGGCCAGCTCACCATCGGTGGTGAACAGCAACAGGCCGGTGGTGTTGATGTCGAGGCGACCGATGTTGATCCAGCGCCCTTCTTTGGGACGCGGCAGGCGGTCGAATACGGTCGGGCGGCCTTCCGGGTCGTCACGGGTGCAGATCTCGCCGTCCGGCTTGTTGTAGATCAGCACGCGGCGTACCGAGCCGGTGATTTCTTCACGCTTGAGCAAGCGGCCATCGAGGGCGATGGCGTCGTTGGCATCGACGCGCTGGCCCAGGGTCGCGGCAGCGCCATTGACCTTGACCCGCCCTTCGGCGATCCAGGTTTCGATTTCGCGGCGCGAAGCCAGCCCGAGACGGGCCAGGACTTTCTGCAGTTTCTCGCCTGCAGGACGCGGTTGTTCGTGCTCAGTCATCTTGGGCACCTCCCGGTGTAGTAAAGGATGATCGAAGGGCGCGCATCATACGCACTACAGCGCTCTTAGGGTAGCCGAGGCTCGGCCAGGCGACAGCGAAAAGCGCAGAACGGCGCGCTTCACGAATTCCGGCGCGATCAGAACTTGCGCCGCCCGGTCGCCTCCAGCGCCAGCAGTCGCATATCGGCCTCGGCCAGCAGAAGCAGACGCTCGCCCTTGCCAAGGCGCTTCCAGCCCTTGATTTCCTGGCGACTGCGGCCGCAACCGAGACAAATGTCCTTCTCGAACTCACAGACCTTGATGCACGGG
>Ga0208645_1003201_pt1 | contig 12269 bp, 22 predicted proteins | sample VirMetDEL_Sep_01_FD_184519 | JGI IMG/M metagenome (GOLD analysis project Ga0208645, IMG submission 184519) | Aqueous microbial communities from the Delaware River and Bay under freshwater to marine salinity gradient to study organic matter... | ecosystem: Environmental > Aquatic > Marine >...
TATGGCTGGACAGGTACACTGTACAGTGATGGCACAATGCGAGTGCAAGGTGACTTACAAGAGAGTGACTGCATTGACCTACCCAAGGCAAGTGTGGATAGGTTAGCTCGTATATTCAAGGAAATAAAAGAGGAGCTAGGCGCATGATACGCATCATAATCACCAGCAAGATCACACACAAACCCTTGTGTTATCACACAGTGACAGACATGAGGGAGGCAGACAGACTGGCTGCTACTTACAGCCGCATGGAAGGTATCAAAACAGAGATAGAGGTAACACAATGAAGAAGAATTATCGCACAGCATACAACCAACTCAAGAAGCTAGGCGTCACAGTCTATGAGGATGACGATGGCTTCCGTATCTCAGGTGAGGACAACTACCCAGAGGTGTGGGCTGACTACTACTGTGAGTTTGGTGGCACTGTCTTGGATGACTTTGGTGTGAACCACAAGATCAATGCTATACTAGAAAAGCAGGGGCTATTCGCTGAGTGGGAGAACACTGGGGTCTTAGGCGTGGCAGAGATGTGATGCTAGAGCTTCTGATAGAGATGGCAGCACAGTCTAACGCTAATGAGATCACCGCGTACTGTATGGAGAAACACAACAGACAGATCAATGCAGCCGCAGCCTGTGCCTCTGACCTACGCGCAGCTAAACGTAAGCTAGAACGTCAAGAGATGCGAGACTTCATGGATGCCAACCCACACTATCACTATCCTGGAATGGCCTTGCCTGATGGTAAGATCAAACCTCTTGACCCGTGCTGGGGTAAGACAAAACTATACAGCACACACAGAAAGAATAGATGTTAGTGTTACCTAAAAGCAACGTGACATAATGGTAACATTGACGAAGCCAAACATAATTACTAATCTATAAATGTCTAACAAAGGAGAACAGACATGACTAACACACAAAACTCTAAGATCATCACACACCTTCGTGCAACCAAGGGTCTGACCCAGCGTGAGGCTATGCTGGACTACAGCATCCAGTCATTCACTAAGCGTATCTCTGAGCTACGCAAGTCAGGCTACCGCATTGATGGTGTAAAGGGTAAGCACCCTGTGACAGGTCAGCAGTACACACGCTATGTGCTAATTGAGGAGACAGCATAATGAGTATCGACTATCCCTTCAACACATCCAATCTTATGCCAGCCACGGGTTACTACAACCAGCTTATGCGTGAGATAGATGACGCACTCTGGATCGGCAACAAGACTGAGGCTCTGGAGACTATCGCAGAGGATGTGAAACAATATGTAGATATGGGTGAGGCATGGTATCCAAAGTTCTAATGCACTCGCTGCCACTAGCCGTAGCCCTTGCGTACTTGGGTGGCTTCCTATACATCTGGTATCTTAACGTGAAAGGAAAGTAATATGAATATCCCCAAGGCTTCATCTACACTACAGGAAGTCATTGATTTCTATAGTAAGTCTGCTGTATTTGGTCGTCTGGCAGGCACTACTCAGAAAGATTATGACGCACAACTTGCTGCGGTAAGCAAGACTGTGGTTGAGGGTAAAGCTCTTGGGGATTATCGCCATAAGAATATCAAGGTACGTCATCTCACTCAGGCGTATGAGAGTTGGTTATCCGTTGGTGTTCGGACAGCTAACTATCGTAAGGCTGTACTGTCTATCGCTTGGAAACATGCAATGAGACATGACGTAATGACGCACGATCCAGTAGCTCTAGTACAAACTAGGTCTGGTCAACCACGGCGCGTACTATGGAGCCGCGATCAAGTGCAGTCATTCCTTGCCACAGCTTATGGCGACTTCCGCTGGCGCAGCATTGGGCTGATTGTCCACATGGCATACGATTGGGGGCAGCGTGTTGGTGACATGCGTGTTCTCAAATGGGATAAGGTAGACTTAACTCAGTGCCGCTTGGACTTGACGCAGAGCAAACGCAATGCAGAGATCCACCTCCCTATCTCTAAGGGTTTGTGTGATATGCTGCGCCAGCAAAAGGATGACTTTGGGTTTCAGGAATATGTAGCACCCCGTGTCAAGCCACGATGCAATGCGTATCCACCATACAGTAAGATAGAAATAAGCTATCTTATCAATGACGTACTTAAAGAAGCTAACCTACCCATGACACTCACAGCTATGGACTTACGGCGTACCGCTGTGACAGAGATGATGGAGGGTGGGGTAGACTTAGCGGGTATCATGCAGGTCACAGGACACAAGGCCATAGGCTCAATCAAACCCTACATGGTCAACACATTCAGTGGTGCATCGAAGGCACTATCAGCTAGAGGGAATGATGACGATGACCAAGGTTAAATCAGAAGAGACAAAGCGTAAGGATAAACTACGCATGAGAAGGCACTATGACTACGGACAGGCTGTCTTAAAGCGCTACAAAGTAAGGAAGGGTTGCGCTAAGTGTGGCTACAACAAAAACGCACAGGCGCTACAGTTCAACCACATAAACCCTAAAGATAAATGTTTTCTGATAGGACAGAAGGTACACAAGATGTACCTTGGCAGACATACTAAAGGTAAAAAAGATGTTAAGGCAGAGATAGCTAAGTGTGAAGTGCTGTGTGCCAACTGTCATTGCATACTTACTTTTGAGGAAGAACACTTTGGTGCTAAGCGGAAGGGTAGGTAGATGAACATTCGTGACTACGTTGAGAGCCTAGCACTAGGTGACGGACAGACACATCGTGGCAACTGCCCCGCCTGTAATGGCAGAGGCACATTCACCGCCAAGAATGATGGTGGCACCATGATGTACAACTGTTACAAGCTAGGCTGTGGATCTCGTGGCATCTATGACACAGACATGACAGCAGCAGAGATAAGGAAACGCATGAGACCTACGCCTGAGAGGGCCGTAGCGGAGGCTGAGACGATGGAAGTACCTGCTTACCTAGTCACACCCACCTTTGAGCATAAGAAGCACGCAGCCTTCGTTCTGCGGTGGGGTATTCGTAACTATCCTGGCTTGCTTTATGATGTCAAACAGGAGCGCAGTGTCTTTCCCATACACTACAGGGGGCGTCTCATTGATGCAGTAGGTAGGGCAGTGGGTAAAAGGTCACAACCCAAGTGGTATCGCTACACTGGCGCAGCCAATTACTTTACAGCAGGTAAGGGTGATGTCGTTTTACTTGTAGAGGATGTCGTTTCTGCCATCGTTGCCACCCAGCTAGTGCCTAACATCACAGCCTTGGCTATCCTTGGCACGTCACTGTCTAAGAAACACATGGAAAAGGTAGGCACATATCGTAAGGCAGTGGTTGCACTTGACCCTGATGCAATGGATAAGACATTACAGTTCAGCAGGGATATAAAACTCTGGACAGGTGTTGACACTGTTGCTATGAAACTAATAGATGATATTAAATATCGTGTCGAGGAGGACACGCAACAACTTAAGGAAGTTTGTACATGATTAAAGCAACATACATTGACCACATGGGTAATGACTTGACGGTAGCTAACGCAGCCCGTGTGTCATTTGGTAAGACCAGTGAGATGGAAGACGATCCTTGGGGGCCACCTAAGCTCAAGAAGAAAGACGATAAGCTGATTCGTTATCTAGCCAAGCACAAGCATATCAGTCCCTTTGGGCATTGCTTTGCAAGCTTCCACGTCAAGGCTCCAATCTTTGTAGCACGACAGCTAGTTAAGCATAAGTTCTTGAGATGGAACGAGATTTCTAGGCGGTATGTTGATGATGAACCTGAGTTCTATGAGCCTGACGTATGGCGTGGACGTAGCTCTGACAAGAAGCAGGGTAGTGACGGTGTAATAGAGTTAGACAAGATGTATACTCACGCCCCATATGAACATATAAGGGATGTATTCGAAGCAGAACCTAAAAAGTATGGGGTGTATAAAGATAGCATAGTTCCTGATCTAAGCTTGCTTGATGAGGTACATGAATGTGATGAGTATGTCATAGCTATCTATAGAAAGCTTATAGCGGCTGGCGTAGCACCTGAGCAAGCACGGATGGTTTTACCACAATCTACTATGACTGAGTGGTACTGGTCAGGTAGCCTTGATGCCTTCGCTGACATGTGCAACCTTAGATGCAAGGCTGACACACAGGCAGAGACACGAGAGGTAGCACGACAGATTGACTACAAGATGGAAGAGTTGTTCCCTGTGTCATGGGATGCACTAACGGAGGATGAAGATGATTAGACCAATGAGTGATGAAGAACGTAAAGCATCCCAAGAGCGTGATGAAAAGAATAAGTGGCGCAAGTGTGTTAGCTGTGGTAATGCAAGTAGGGATACATGGTGTGGGTTCTGTCTGGAGGAGGAATGATGATAAACAGTGAGTGGCGCAGATTGATAGCAGAAGAAGAGGCATTTAAGGAGAGCGTATTGGCAGAACATGCAGCGGATAACGTCAACAACCCAGCACACTATGGCAAGGGTAAGATAGAATGTATTGATTACATTGAAGACTTTCTAACCACAGAGGAATATATAGGCTACCTGCGTGGTAACATAGCTAAGTACCTACACCGCTGGAGGTATAAGAACAAGCAAGAGGATCTACTTAAGTCACAGTGGTACTTGGATCGTCTGATACACCTAGATGGAAAGGATAAGAAATGATACCTGTAGGTCAACTACGTTTGCTACTCACCAAGGCAGGGCTTGAGTATATTATCACCCGTGTGGAAGGTAACGTAGCTCACGTTAACATTCTTGTAGCGGAGCAACCTGATGTACACAGTTGAGTTTGAATCAGACGCTGCTGTAATTACAACGCTAGACCAGGATGACATGCACGAGGATGTAGAAGTTATCTTGGGTGATGATGGTGATGTGTACATCCGACAGTTTGAGCCAGACATGGACGCATACCAGATGATTATCATGAGCCACCAGCAACTCGTTGATATTATGGCAGCATATAACAGCAAAGAGGGTGCGTTCTACATAACATTTGAGAGGCCACCCGTATGAATGAGCTAGGACAAGGGTTTTTCTCTGGCGTATTCGTAATGTATGTGTTAGCCGTACCCTTACTATATCACATGGTGGAGCCAGAGGATGAGGAGATGGATAACTCTGGCCCTATTAAGTTTGCTTTCCTGTGGCCTTTGATTGCCTTGGAAGTATTATATCGTATCTTTGTAGGAGAGAAAGACAATGATGGAACTGGCACTAATTAAAACATTATTAGACCGCGACTTTTACGATCAACACAAAGGCATTCGCTGCCCTGATCACATCTTTAGCAAGGACACACGTGGCATCAAGCAGGCGCTAGACGCTGCTATGGAAACGTATGATGGTAGCCTCAGTGTTCAAGACCTGCAGGCTGTATTCACTGTGCAGAACAAGAGTATGACAACAGCCACTAAGACTGCCATGGATGCACTCTTCAGACGCATTGAGATGACTGAACCTATCAAGGCAGAGATAGCACAGGACACGCTGTCTCAGCTGTTTCAGAACTACGTGGGTGACGTTGTTGCTAACCTTGGCTTTGATTACGTTAACGGCACAGAGAATAGCTTGGAGCCACTGCGTAAGATCCTTGACGATTACAAGGATGACTTCACACCTAACCTCCGTGTTGATTGGGAGGCTGACGATCTAGATACTATCCTAGCTGCTACTGCTCTTGAGTCACGCTGGTCATTTAACATCCCATCCCTAGCTCGTAGGTTAGAGGGTGTGAGTGGAGGTCACCTCATTGTAGTGGGCGCACGTCCTAACACAGGCAAGACATCCTTCCATGCCTCACTCATTGCTGCAGAGAGTGGCTTCGCACATCAGGGTGCTAAGTGTGTCATCCTCTGTAACGAGGAAGCATACACACGTGTGGCATCACGGTACGTCAGTGCCTCTGCTAACATGACAATGAAAGAGGTGCGGGAGAACCAAGCCCTAGCACGTAAGCGTTATGAGCCTGTACGTCAGAACATTATGTTCAAGGAAAGCACAGGTAAAACAATGGCATGGGTTGAGTCAGTAGTTAAGCAGGAGAAGCCTGACATTGTAGTGCTGGACATGGGCGACAAGTTTGCTGACATGAAGAGTGAGCGTAGCGACATCACACTCAAGACTGCAGCCATCCATGCCCGTAACATTGCTAAGCAGTACGACTGCTGTGTGATATGGATGTCACAGTTGAGTGCTGAAGCAGAGGGTAAGGCAGATCTTAATCAGTCTATGATGGAAGGAAGTAAGACAGGCAAGGCTGCAGAGGCTGACTTGATGCTGCTTATTGGCAAGACACAGCAGGTAGAGGGTGAGGATGAAGATCCTGTGCGCTACTTAAACTTAGCCAAAAATAAACTTAATGGTTTCCAAGGTAAGATCCCTTGTGTATTAGATGGCGCACGTTCTATATACAGCGCGTAGGAGAGACACATGAGATTAGTACTAGACGTAGAGAACAGTGTGACTTGGAAGGAGGGAAAGATATACAACGATCCCTTTGAGCCAAGTAACACCCTAACGCAGATCGGCATGGTGAATGCTGACGATCACACTGAACTACACGTGGTAAACCTAGATCATGTAGAGGCCAAGGATACATCAGGCGCTGGGCATAACCTTGTTCAGGCTGTACTTGATATGACTACCCTATTAATCATGCACAACGCACGGCATGACTTGATGTGGTTGTGGGAGAGTGGGTACACTTATGATGGTGCTATCTATGACACCATGCTTGCAGAGTATATACTTCAGCGAGGGCAGGGCGCACCCCTGTCTCTCAAGCTTATCGCAGAACGGCGTGACCTAGACATAAAGAAGGGCGACTACCTCAGTGACTGCCTAAAGAAAGGAATCAACACCAATGAAACGGATCTCACCCAACTCACTGACTATCTCGTGTCTGATATTCTTACTACTAGCGAACTGTTCAATGCCTTGGAGAGAGACTATGCCCAGCCAGAAAGCAAGTCACTCCACACAATCAGAGATGTTACCTTCGACACCTGCAAAACCCTTACCCGAATGCATATGTCAGGAATCAAAGTCGATCTTCAGAAGCTCGAAGATGTTCGAGTAGAGTTTGAGGATGAACGCTCTGAGTTAGAGACACGCCTTCACATCAAGGTGCGTGAGATTATGGGTGACACACCAATTAACTTAGGCTCTAATGAACAGATGTCTCAGGTTATCTTTAGTCGCCGCATGAACAACAAGAAAGAGTGGGCTGACCTGTTTGAGTTCACCAAGAACATTGATGAGTACAAGTCAGCAGTCAAGGCTAACAGCAGCCACATCTACCGCACCAAGGCATTCACCTGCCCTACCTGTGAGGGTGAGGGCAAGACGTACAAGACCAAGAAGGATGGCACTAGGTTCGCTAAGCCTAACAAGTGCAAGGACTGTGACACACGTGGGTTTCAACTCAAGAACACAGAACAGATTGCTGGGCTGCGTTTCTCTGCACCTAACAAGAAGTGGGTCAGTGCCAATGGTTTCAGCACCAGTAAGGACAAGCTAGGTCTGCTTATTGCTACGGCTAAGACACACAAGAAGTATGAGGCAGTATCTTTCTTAGAGGATCTACAACGATACAACGCTATCAGCAGCTACATCTCTACGTTTGTTGATGGCATTGAGCGTTACTCTAAGGACGATGGTTTCCTACACGCTACCCTTACTCAGAGTGTCACAGCGACAGGGCGCTTCAGTGGCAAGGAACCTAACATGCAGAACATGCCTCGTGGTGGTACGTTTCCTGTGAAGAAAGTGTTTGTGTCACGCTGGGAGGGTGGTGAGATATGTGAGGCTGACTTTGCACAGCTAGAGTTTAGAACGGCTGCATATCTGGCTCAGGATGAAGTCGCTATGGAAGAGATCAACACAGGCTTTGACGTACACAGCTACACTGCACAGGTTATCTCTGATGCGGGACAGCCTACGTCACGTCAGGAAGCCAAGGCTCATACCTTCGCACCTCTCTTTGGGGCTACAGGATATGGCAGATCTAAGGCGGAGGAGGCTTACTACAAACACTTCACTGAGAAGTATCAGGGTGTGGCTAACTGGCACAAGAACCTAGCTGATGAGGCACTACGCTTCAATAAGATTACTAATGTGTCAGGCAGACAGTACGCCTTCCCTGATGTGCAGCGCAGAGACAATGGTAGCGTGACATACTTTACCATGATTAAGAATTACCCAGTGCAGGGCTTTGCTACGGGTGACGTAGTGCCTGTTGTACTCAATGAGATGTACAAGAGACTTGAACCTATGCAATCCTGTTTGGTTAATACCGTACATGACTCTACTGTTATTGACGTTCACCCTAATGAGAGAGAGCAAGTATTAAATATGATACAAGATATGAATGAGGGCTTGACTGATCTGGTTGAGTCAGTGTATGGAATACGAATGAATGTACCACTACTATTAGAAGCTAAGATTGGGCCTAATTGGCTTGACACAGTAGACGTGTAGTGTATAACTAGGTACTCTTTGACTCTATTAAAAGGATATAGAAATGAGCAACGAACTACAAATTGCAACAGATCGTGGACAGTCTATGGCTGAACTTATGGGTGTGTCTTCTACACCTAGCCAACAGTCCACACCATCTATTGCACGTGTCGGTATGATCCATCAGCCTATCATGGGTGAGGTGGAGTTTAATGGCAAGACAATCAAGACAGAGGTTGTACCTGTAGGTGCATTCACTCTGACACAGGGTGATGATAAGGTGTATAGCAACGGTGCTACCTTCCGTGTCTTTGCCCAGCGCAATCAGTGGCAACGCTGGAACAGTGAGACAGAAGAGATGGAGAAGTCCGTCATGTCTAACTCACTCAACGGTGATCTAAAGGATAGCATTGGTGGCTTTAACTTGGGGCGTCCTACAGGTTACATTGATGACTTCCAATCATTACCTGAGGCTACCAAGCAGATCATGCGCTCAGTCAAACGTGTTAAGGTATTCTTTGGTACAGTAACACTAGACAACCCTGTGAATGACAAGGGTGAGCCAGTGACAGGTAACTACACTGATGTGCCTGTGGTCATGGATGTTAAGAACCGTGACTCACTCAAGAGCATTGATGCTGTACTGAATGGTCTTAGCCGTAAGAACCTGCTGCCTATCATGTCTACCATTAAACTGTCTGGGGTAGAGGATAGCATTCCTACAGGTGCTAAGTTTGGTAAGATCGAAGCTAAGCTTGGAAGCAGTGTTGATCTGGCTGACAGTGACAATGACATACTGAAGGACTTCATTGAGCTTGTAGAGTATATGAACGGTAAGGTTCTGGATCTACACAATGAGCGCAATGGTGCAGGTATCTCTGACGAAGATGCTGCAGTCGTTAAGGACATCATTGATAACGACTTCATTGAGGTGGGCTAATGAATCACCCAGCTGAATTAAAAGTCTTCAACTTCTTACAGAAGGCTATGGCTGGTGAGTCTACTATGACAGAGGAGGTGGCTAAACAAGTCGCCTCCGATGTTGAAGCTGCGTTGTATAAGCAGTTTGATAGTGGCCCTCGTGACAAGTTCCGCTTACGTATGTCTAACATTGGTAAGCCTAAGTGTCAGCTATGGTTTGAGAAGAACGATCCAGAAGACAAGACACCCTTCCCTCCTGCGTTCCTAATGAACATGATCCTTGGCGATATTGTTGAGGCTGTGTTCAAGGGAGTCCTCCGCTCTGCTGGTGTAGAGTTCAAGGACAATGACAAGGTTACACTCAAGTTACCTCATGGTCAGGAGATCAAGGGTGAGTATGACATGGAGATGGATGGGCGCATTGACGATGTTAAGTCTGCCTCCCCTTGGTCATATGATAACAAGTTTGCATCCTTTGATACCCTTGCACAGGGTGACAGCTTTGGCTACGTGGCACAGCTTGTGGGCTACGCAGAGGGCGCAGGGAAAGAGGTAGGTGGCTGGTGGGTAGTCAACAAAGCAAACGGGCAATTCAAGTATGTAGACGCCTCTGAGGGAGTGGATAAGAAAGCAGTACTCGCTGACATCCAATCTCTCGTAGACTACATAGATAACGATGAACCCTTTGAGCGTTGCTACGAGCCAGTAGAAGAAACATTCTACCGTAAGAAGACAGGCAACTGGGTGCTACCCTCAGGGTGTAAGTTCTGTAGCTTCAAGCATAAGTGTCACACTAACTTACAGCCACGTCCTAGCATTCCTAGTAAGTCTAAGAACCCGCAAGAGGTAGACTATACTTACGTAGCACCTGAGTATCTTAATGGCTAGAAGACACAACTCTCGCCTGTATCGCAGTGGTCTTGAAGTTGAGGCTGCTGCGTACCTCAAGGATAGGCAGAAGATTGTAGCCTATGAAAAGCTAAAGATAGAGTGGGAGGATCTAAAGTACCGCACATACACGCCAGACTTTGAGCTAGACAATGGTATTATAATTGAAATGAAGGGGTTGTTTTCTGCTGCAGATAGACGTAAACACATAGAGATACAACGTCAGCACCCTACACTAGATATTCGTTTTGTATTTAGTAATGCTAATTCAAGGCTATACAAGGGAGCCAAGAGTAGATACTGCGATTGGTGTGATCAAAAGGGTTTTCTCTGGGCTAATCGTGTGATACCAGAAGAGTGGCTCAAAGAGAAAGGCAAGCGAATGAAAGAGCAACGTGTCAAAGTTAAGAGGAGAGAGTAATGGCTTATGAGATTAAACCTGGTGACGTAGCTATTGTATTATCTCCTGTCGTTGAGGACGGTGAATGGACGGGCCGTATCAAGACGGGTATGGTCTTTGGTTCTGCGGGTTCAGAGGACGGCATGAGGGCTGCTCTTGATGAGGCACTCACTATGTCTGCAGCGCAGCAGTTCTTAGAGATTTACCCTGATGCTTGGGAAGACTTTGCTGATCTACGTCAAGACATTCTACAGGAGATGTTTCCTGACCAGTATGCAGAAGCAGAGCAGGAGTTACAGGAAGACAAAGAGTATGAGGTAGACGATAATGTAGTCACACTCACACGCTGGTCTAAGACACAGGGAAGCGCATGAAAAAGTTCAGTGTTACTTTTGTTATGAAGGTTGATAAGAATAACAATATACTATCATCCTACGAAGACAGTCATGAGCAAGACATTCATGACTTGGTTACAGATGTTATCTATGATGTAGATGATGTTGAGATTGAGAACTTAAACGTCAAGGAGAGACAATGATTACCCAAGAGGATATAGATGCCTTCGCTGGTATGGTGGATGTCAATACCCAAGATTATTCCTACTGGGTGGAAGGCAAGATCGTAACAGAGGGTGAGACCCGCTTAGTGGAGAATACACTAGGCTTAGTAGGTGAAGCAGGTGAGGTAGCTGAGAAGATCAAGAAGCTACTGCGTGACAACACAAAGGTCTCACCCGATGATATCGTCAAGGAGTTAGGTGACGTTGTGTTCTACGTTACAGCCCTTGCTAACTATTTTAACAGTGACCTCACAGAGGTACTGCAGACTAACATGGATAAACTAAACAGCCGTGCAAAGCGTGGCGTTATCAAAGGATCAGGGGACAACCGATGAGCAATCAACTACCGACAGACTATCAAGCATTCATTCACAAGTCACGCTACGCCAAGTACTTTGACGGTGAAGGCCGTGAGTCATGGGGTAAGACAGTAAGCCGCTACATGGATAACGTAGTGCGCCGTGTGACAGGTGACAACTCTTACATTAATGACATTGAGCAGGCTATCCTTGGTCAAGAGATCATGCCCTCTATGAGAGCTATGATGACAGCAGGCCCAGCCCTTGATCGTGACAACACTGCAGGCTACAACTGTAGCTACCTACCCGTAGATGACCCTAAGTCCTTCGATGAGGCTATGTACATCCTCCTCTGCGGCACTGGTGTCGGGTTCAGTGTCGAGCGCCAGTTTATCAGCAAGCTCCCAGAGGTGCCTGAGTTGTTCGAGAGTGAGTCTATCGTTGTCGTTAAGGACAGTAAGGAAGGCTGGGCTAAGGGGTTCCGTCAAGTTCTGGCTCTCCTCTGGGCTGGTGAGATCCCTAAGTGGGACGTATCACAGGTACGCCCTGCAGGTGCAAGGCTTAAGACGTTTGGTGGCAGGGCGTCAGGCCCAGCGCCTCTTGTAGAGTTGTTTAACTTTGCTGTGTCTACCTTCAAGGCTGCACAAGGACGTAAGCTTAGCTCTATGGAGTGTCACGACTTGATGTGCTTCATTGGTCAGATCGTTGTCGTAGGTGGTGTGAGACGTTCAGCTATGATCTCATTGAGCAACCTGAGTGATGACCGTATGCGTCACGCTAAGTCAGGACAGTGGTGG
>Ga0208645_1003203_pt1 | contig 12266 bp, 10 predicted proteins | sample VirMetDEL_Sep_01_FD_184519 | JGI IMG/M metagenome (GOLD analysis project Ga0208645, IMG submission 184519) | Aqueous microbial communities from the Delaware River and Bay under freshwater to marine salinity gradient to study organic matter... | ecosystem: Environmental > Aquatic > Marine >...
AGAGCCTTGGCTAACAACTCAGTATCTTATTCAGAGAAGCCTGATAGTATGTCATTCATGCGTGAGTGGACTGCACTAATGGAGAGTGGTAGTGGAGAACGAGGAATATTCAACAGAGAAGCGTCAGTTAAACAAGCTGCAAAAAATGGCCGTAGGGAGTCTTGCTATGAGTTCGGAACCAACCCATGTTCGGAAATCATTCTTAGGCCGAATCAGTTCTGTAATCTTACGGAAGTTGTCATCCGTGCTAACGACAGTGTGGAAGACCTTACAAGAAAGGTCCGTTTGGCAACTATATTGGGAACAATACAGTCAACATACACTAAGTTCCCCTACTTGCGTAAGGTGTGGGCTACCAACACAGAAGCAGAACGCTTGCTCGGTGTGTCTCTCACAGGGATAATGGATAACAAATTAATGACTACGGCTAATGCTGGCCTAGCTGATACATTGGAGTATCTTAAAAATGTGGCTGTTTCTACTAACGCTGAGTGGGCTGACTGTCTTGGTATCCCTCATAGCACTGCTATTACTTGTGTCAAGCCCAGTGGAACAGTTTCCCAATTGGTTGACTCATCTTCTGGCATTCATGCTCGTCACTCTCCCCATTATATCCGTACTGTGCGTGGAGATAATAAAGACCCACTAACTGCATTCATGCGTGATCAAGGCATACCTAATGAGCCTGACGTTATGAAGCCTGATGCTACAACAGTGTTTAGCTTTCCTATGCAATCACCTATTGGTGCAGTGTGTACGGCTGACATGACAGCACTAGAGCAACTAGAAATGTGGTTGATGTATCAACGTCATTGGTGTGAGCATAAGCCTAGCGTTACGATTAACGTAAAGGCTGATGAGTGGCTAGAGGTAGGAGCGTTTGTGTACAAACACTTTGATGAAATGTCAGGTGTGTCGTTTCTTCCGTTTAATGAGCATACTTATCAACAAGCACCCTATCAAGAGTGTAGTAAAGAAGAGTACTATGAGATGTTAGATATGTCACCCCCTAAAGTAGATTGGAGTTTATTTGATAACTATGAGATAGAAGACAACACATCTGGTATGCAAACTATGGCTTGTAGTGGTGATGTGTGTGAAATGGTAGATATAACTTAGATGCAACTAAGTCTTTTTGAAAGTATACCTGATCAAATAGAAGATGGTGACAATAAGACTTGTAATAAATGCCATCGTCTTCTACCCTTAACTGCTTTTTCTATGCACAGTGCTTCTAACTACCAAAGACCTGAGTGTAAAAAATGTAACAACGAACTTTCTATTATCCGTAACAGTTTACGGAAAAAAATAGAACCACCAAAGAAAACTCATGTATGTCCTATATGCCTATCTACAGAAGAACAAGTATCAGGTAAGGGCAATAAAAAGAATGGTTCATGGGTGCTTGATCATGATCATAATACAAACAGCTTTAGAGGTTGGCTGTGTCACAAATGCAATAGAGGTTTAGGAGCGTTTAATGATAATACTGAACACTTAGAAAATGCAATAAAATACTTAAAGGAGAACTAAAATGATATGGGTTTATACAGTAGTAATGATGATGATAGAGCCAACAACAAGTGAAAAAACTTTCATAGTGTTTTCGCCAAACACAGCCTTCATAAATGAAGAGTCTTGTCAGCAATGGAGAGAGGTAGATATGCTAAGGCTTTATAATTCAAGACCAAGTGAAAATGCGAAGGCAATAAGTAAATGCACTTCCTTCCCTTTTAATGTGGATAAAGGGGTATAAGTTTGTGAATTTAGAAGAAGAGGCACTAAATTACAGCAAAGGCAAGGAGCAACTTTTTGTTGAAGAACTGACTAGACAATGTGAAGAGTTGGATACTTTTATTGTTAAACATCTAGCACCCTGTCCAGAGCGTAACCACGTTATGCAGAGTGTACGTGAAGTCTTTCTTTGGGCTAGGTATTGTTCGGAGTTAAATGGCGTAAAGTAAATGTTTCACGTGAAACAAAGTAAGAGGGGCAGTCGTTGTGACCGCCCCTTTTTTCGTATTAACCTCTAAGTGATTCTCTGGATGAACGTTTTAAGTCTCGCTTCTCCATTCTTAAAAAGCGTCTTAGTAATCGCAGTTGATTGTATGATAAGTCTTCTACTTTCTTATCAATACCTATCTCCTCTAAAGCTTCCTCCATGTCAGCCATACTTACACCTGACCCTCGCCTACTCAGCTTAAACATTTCACGGTGACGTTTATCTGTAGGGTTGCCTGATCTATACAACTCAGCTAAGGCTCTTTTCTTAGCCCTAGATACCGCTAGTTTTTGATCAGATATCTTTTGATCTAATGATGAGTTTTTCCATTTATCACCATAGACAACCTTAGCTGCTTCTGCCTCTAAGTATTTAGTTATAACCCTGTTAAGCGTATTGTTGGCCTCTGGTACAGCAGACTTAATATCTGTCTTCCACTTAGGCTTGCCTATATCGGCAAACATCTTATCAATAGCCTGTGGTGCAGGTGAGTCCCTATAACCAAAGATACGCCCAATAGCTACGCCTCTAGGTCTACTCTCAAGAGGTCTCTCCCTAGCTGGTGCTTCTGTCATATCAAAGCCCAGCGCAGTACCTGCAGCAGTAGGTATACCTGTAAGCTGGTCAAAGCCATCAAAGATACTCTCAACGTAACGTGTAGACTTATTGATAAACTTGCTACCTATGTTACGATCTGTTTCATTGTAGGCGTCACCCATAGCAAACGCTGTAATTTGATTAAGAGGGTCTAGTGGCCTACTAAATCCAGATATATACATAGAACCTATGCTACCAAAGGCTTTCTGCAGACCTTCTTTAAGTTCAGGATAGTCTCCTGAAAGAGCATCTTGAACAGTTTCAAATGCAGATGACGTTGCTTCGCCTAAAGAGCGTGTGAGGTTAGCTGTACCAAACGTAGTTGTAACATCGTCAATAAGCTCAACAGGTACTTCACCATCCCGTCTAAGGTGCGCCACAATGCGTCCTACACCTTTCCAATAGCTAAATGGGAAGTCATATAGGCGTGACCTTACTTGACCATCATCGTCACGTTCTTCATGCCAAGCCAAACCCTCTTCCATGTTCTTCATTTCAAACTCAGAGGCTGCGTATACAGCAGTTAAGCCTACACCCATCTTAGTTGCCATTTCCATAGGGTCTCTACTGTTCTTAGCAAACCTACTATGTATAAGGCTAATAGGGCTGTAGTCAGCCATAAACGCAATAGTGTTATTAAAAAACTGCCCAAAGGGGACCATAGCACCAAGGATAGGATACTTACGTGCATCCTCTATAGTCTTGGCTACCATTTCTACAATGTTACGGTCTCTTTTAAAGTCACCACCACTAAAAGACTTAGCAAACACATTACGTAATGCATCATCTACAGCAGTAGCTTGTATTTTAATGAAGTCATCAGAGCGCATCTTATTCCAATGTACGGGTGCGCCTTGGGTATCCCTAGCTGACATAAATTCATTGTAGCTTACGTTATACTTAAGGCGTATCTGTTTGTCTATGTTATACATAAACTCCTGTGTTTTAGTTAAAATGTCTACAGCTTTAACCCCATACATGGTTTGAAAGGTGTTAATTATTTTTTCACCAGCACCCTCTTTTTCAAGGTCATCAAACTCTAAGTCTAAGCTCTTTAAAACATCTTTACTGTCCACACCACCTGATACGTAACGAAATAGTTCTTTACGCATCTTAGGGTTAAGAGACAAGAAGTTAAGTGTTTCCTCTTGTGTAGCAAAAGGGTTAAGAAGGTTTCGCATCTTTTGTTTTTGCAAGTCAAACATAAGTTTACTTTTTGTTGCATATTCAACAGCATCTACTTGGCCTGTCAAACCTTTCGCAGCCCATGCACCGCCATAAAGCGCACCCCTAAGTATGTCAGAAACAGATTGAATACCAGAGGCATGTACCCATCCTAACAAGTTAAGCGCAGTAGTACCGGGATGAGTTACAAGCACACGAATAAGGTTATCCTGTGAGCGTCCAAACAAGCCCCGCTTTCCTTTTTCAGCGTTCTTAGCTGTACCAGTACTAGGGTCCATAACGCCTTCAAGTAGTTCCTCTGGTGTAACGCTTTTACCGTCACCTAGTGCCGCCTTAACATTTTTAACGTTATTAATATCTCGGCCCATCATTGAGGCTGTCTGCATTAAACTACCAGCGTAACTAAACTTCTGTGCCATCAAGGGCATAGCTTCATCTAAAGTATTAACGCCAGCAAAGCCTTCATCTAAAGCTTTTATAGTATTTTCATACAAAGACTGTATTTCTTTTTTAATAGGTTCAGGTGCATTCTTAGCTGTATCAGCAACAAAGTGTACTACACCTCGCCATACATCATCTTCACCAATCATCTTAATACCATTTTGCTCAAATATGTCTCTCATACCGTCAAACTGGTTTGCACCTTTTTTATTACCATTTAGAAAAGCACTAATGCCTTCTACTGAATCTGGGCTACTGGTAACGCCGTCTTCTCTTAATCCCTTGGCAGTCTTTCTGCCTTCTGCTAACATCTTAGCCCACTTTTCAGAGGCTTCCTTACTAGCGTTAATAGAGGCTATAATTTTTTCTCTAGCTTGTTTTGCCTCTGCAGTGTCGGCCCTAAGTTTTTCTAATACTTCTTTATTCTTTTCTATACCCTCTTGCTTTGCCATCTTTATAGCTGCAGCCTCTGCCGTTACAGCAGCGTCATATGTATCTAACGCTACAGACTTGGGGAGGTCTGCACCAGAGAACATACCAAAAGCTTTAGCTAATCCGTAGCCAAAGAAACCCCCACCAGCAATTAAGCCAGAGTTTAAATAATTGAAATCATCTTGAAAGCCTACATTACGATAAGCCATGTTTTGCTGTACTACATCAATACCTAACATACTAACAGTCTCAGTACCTATACCAACCTTAAGCTCTTTAGTTGCAGCCTTCTTAAGCGCACCCTCTACAACGCCTTCCTCTAAGCCTTCTACAGCCTCACCTTTTAGTGCCTTACTAAGTACACGTTGACGCGCTCTACCTATCTCAGCTTTTACGGCTGGCTTAAGCATAGAGCGTTTAGCACCCTCTTGTCCCGCCTTTTTTATTATTTGATTAGCTGAAATTGTTAAAGCTTCTTTTGCAGCTTCAGCAGCTACCTTTGAAGCACCTCCTGTAGCTAACTTACCAGCACCAAAACTAACCAAGTTAACAGGGTCTACAATTAAAGCCATACCGTAGTCGTACACACTGTCTAGCTTTTGACCAACAGTGCCACCACTAAAGGAACCCTTCATGTTATCAAAGAGCTTGTACGAATTAAGAGCTTTTACTTTCTCTTCATCGTCAGCTTTGCTTAAGTAGCTGGCTTCCCCTAGTACACTGAGAGTATTACCTACGTTAAACTTTCTGTTGTAGTTAATCCACTTATCAACAACCTCTTGCCTACTGTGAGACTTCTCAGACATACCAAAGCGAGCTTTCATTTGAGCATCAATGACGTTGTAGTTGTGATCTTCTGTGAGGTCACTAATGCCAAACGTATCCTTCTCACCACCTGTGTAGGTCATGAAGTCAGGCTCTTGTTGGCTTGGGTTTATAAACTTTGCGTCAAGCACTCTCATTAGTCAGCAACCTCTGAGTTAGGAATAAGGGTCATATCTAAGTCTTCTATTAGAGGATATCCTGTGCGAGGATCATGGGTATCTCCGTAGGTAGCATCCCAAAGCTCATACTCATAATACTCTCGGCTATTTATATCTTCAGGTCTTGGGCCTTGAGGTCTAACTATCTTGTAAGTAGCATCAGGGTTATACTTATCTCCATATTGATCATCCCAATCATCTATGGCTCTTTTGTTTCTAGGTTTCTCAAGTAGCTTCTTTTCCTCGCCTCTATAAATAGGCTCTGGACGTTCAGGGATACCTTCAGGTGCTACAGTAGGTTGAACTTTTAGAGTTAGATCGTCTGTGTTATATGTACCTTCTTCTACAGGCAGTTCTGTTGGGGGCAATTCTACAACTTTAGATTCATCAAAGGGTGCATCTTCTGGACGCCCGACTAACTCTCCATTTGATATAACAAAGTCTTTATTATTGTCCCTAAAGTACTCACCTACTTGTACGTCTGTAGATTCACCTAAATCTTCAGGTCTAGCCTCTGTTAAATTATTATCTATTAGGTCTTGCTCAAGTTGTTCTGCCTTCTCTTCTGGTGTAAGAGGCTCTGGTGGTGGTGGTGGATTAAGTATTGCATCTAGAGCATCTTGACCGCCATACGCACCTATAGCAGCCCTGTTGTTAGAGAAAGGATTTTGTTCGTGTACTTTTCTAGTAGCTTCACTAAAGGCTTCAAAATAAACACCATCAGGGTCAGCTAAATCAAAGAATATATCATCTGTGTCACGGTCTACGAAATCCAAATTAGCGTTTTCTCTTTTTCCAACTGCCCGTCTGTCTGCTGGTGAAAGATTTTTAAGTGCCTCTCGTACAATGATATTTGTAGTGTTTTTCCAAAGTCTAACTTCACCAGCAGAAGGCTCACTACCCCTAAGAGCAGACCTGTCAAACACAGCAGCACCCTCAGTGCCAAGCATAGAAGGTGAAGACGCAGCCATACGTCTTAGTTCATTGATAGACTTACCCCCAATACCTTCAGTTGCATCACTAAGAAAGTCTTGTAGTTCTTCATCTTCTACATCACCACTAAGGTTACGTTTGAGTATATCAAAGAAGTTTCTATCTTCTGCCTCTTGTATTACAGGAGTTGTTGATGCCACTTTATTTGTACCAAAGACCTTAGATACTGCATCACCATAATTATCACTGGTAAGAGTAAAGTCATCTGCAGCTTTCCAAACCTTATTAATAAGGTCTTTGTCTACTCTTGTACTATTCGTATTTTCATAATCTTTTACATACTTTTGCAATTCAAGCACAGCATCTACACCATGCCTTTGCATAAGCTGCAGTACGTCTGGTTGTGCTAGTCCTCTGGACTCTAATTCTTTTAAAGCAGATGTTACAGCTTCTTCTTTTTGTTTACTCTCGGTAAGTACTTTGCTACCGTAAGTGTTCATCCAATCGCGCTGCCTACGTTTATTCTCACGTAGTTCTTTTTTAAGCTCATCTTTAGTTTTTGTAAATTGCTCTGCTGCCCCTGCAACAAAGCTTAATACGTTTGCATTAATAGCCATGTCTTATGCCCCCCTACTCATTAAGCCCATACCCGTTTCTTCTGATGTAGGCGGCTCCTGTGGTTCTTCTGCTTGTTCCATATCCATAGGTGCATCTTGCTCTCGCATATCCTCAAACTTTTCTGTCTGTGGGCTAGTCATAGCTTCCATAGTCTGTGAGATTTCTGTCTTGCTTTCAGGCTTACTACTTTTCATTTTAGCAATAACTTTAGCTTGAAGCATATCTTTGGCTTCTTGTTCTTTCTCTGCATCCTCTGGAAAATGTTCAACGTATTCAATGCCAGCCATTTCAGCTATAGATACAACTTCTTTGTGAATAGCAGGGGCAATGATAAGTCCAACATCAACGCTATGAATACCGTTACCTATAGCCATAGTTAAAGTAGTGTTAGTAACTACCTCTGCAGGTATGCCTAACTCCATTAAAAACAACGCGCTTTCCATATACTTAGGGCCAGCCATCTTTTTAAGATGCATACTAAGTGCCTCTGTAGGATCAGCAGTCTCAGGTGGACGCTCCCAAGGATAGTTGCCCGGAGTGTCTGTAAGTGATTGACCGGGAATTGGACCGTTTAATGTTGTACTCATTTTTATTGATGCCTTTTTATTTACGACTTTGTATCTCAGCTATAAGAGCATCTAGCTCTTTATCTGATACGGCTTTTTTACTCTTAAAGCCTTCCCAAGTAGACCTCATCTTAGAGCGTTTACCTGCTTGTGTCTTAAGGTTCTTTACTATTCTGTTAGCGTGGTTGTAAAAAATAGTGTCTTGCATGTTAGCGTCAAACTTGGTATTAAGATCGTAGCCGTTTTTATCTACTTCATCTTGTAAAGTAGACCCTACATATTGAAATTTACCTACAGGTGTAGACAGTTTACCACTTGGATTATTAGCTTTTACAAAAGATGCATAAGAGCCTTCACCTCTCTTCTTTTGAAAGGCTAATACTTCTCCAATAGTCATTTCTGTAGGTACAATACCCTTAAAGGTCTTTTTTTGTGATTGATCATACAGACTGTCATAGCCGCCACTGCCTGACTCTTTAGCTGTCATTAGTTTTTCAGCTACAGGACCAAGCCTACCCCTTTTTATTTTCTCTTCTTGAGTTAGATAGGTAGCAGTACCTAAAGTTCCCTCTGCAGAAGGAGAATACTTTTCAGTTTCTTTATCGGTTGCTTTCATAACAGCAAACAAAACGCCATTGATACTAGCCCTTTGTTGTATTTGTTGTTTAGCCTCACGCTCTGCTTTTAGTTCTGCTTGTTTATTTAAAGCCCCTTGAGAAGCTCCGTACAAATTTTTACCTGCTTTACTTAAGGCAAAGTTTTCTTTTCTTTCAACTAATGGCCCTAAGCTTGTACTCTTACCTGCCTCTGCTACAGAAGCTTGTATTACATCGGCAGCTACAGGAGAGTTAGCTTTCATTTCTTCTTCAAAGCGTTCTTTTGCATCTCTATTAAAAAGTACCATTGTCTATCCCCAATCTATACCTATTATTGCCGCACCAATCTGGCCCCACTTAGAACCCTCTGCAGCAACAGCAGCGGCTTGAACATTAGCTGCATTTGTAGCTGCCGTGGTATTTGCTGCAGAAGTAGCCAATATGTTTTGTATAATAACATCGTTAATTCTTTTTAAAGCACTTTCATTAGCTTGCCAAGTATAACTCAACAAGTCGCGCTCTCTTTGCCATACTTGATCTAGCGTACTGGCAGTAAAAGCATTCATAGCTTTAGCGTCCTGCATGTTAGCCTCGTTCTGTGCGGCTGTGTTAGTTGTGGTTGTAGATTGACGCCACTGTGCGTTAGCCTGTGCTATAATCAAAGCATTCTTAGTGTTAAACTCTTCTCTAGCGTTGTTCTGCTCTTCATTAAACTGTGCAATAGCGTTTACTTCACCTACATTAAATTGTGCTAAAGCATTACTTTGTGCAGCGTTAAACTGAGAAGTACGAGACTCTAAATCAGCCATGAATTGATTTGTTTGATTTTCACTAGAAGCGTTAAACTGTTTAGCTGCATTGTCTGCTGCAGCGTCACTAAGTATTGCCTGTTGTACTGAGTTGGCTTTAAAGATTTCTACCTGTTGAGCATTGCTTAAGTTAGCCATGTCTATCTGCAAAAAGCTCTTAGCGTTCTCTACTCTGGCTTGCTGTTGGTTACTCAAGTTAGCCATGTCCATGTTAGCCATAGCTGCAGCGTTAGCCATGATCTTAGCGTTCCTAGAGTTAAGATTAGTTAAGTCTACCGTCTGAGCCATTCGTGCATTCTCTAGTGCAATCTGTTGCTCTGCAGTAAAGTTAACATTAGCTATGTCACTAATCTTAGCAGCATTCTCTACACGTGATTGAAACTCTTGATTGAAGTCTAACTTAAGGAAGTCAGCACGTTGTTGTGCAGCAAACAAGGCAGTCTGTTGACGGTTACTTAAGTTAGCAGCCTCAAATGCAGCTACCGTTTGTGCATCTTGTTGTGCGATAGGTAAAGCTGATTCCATTGCAGCTTGTACAATGGCTTGTCCTGCCATACTACTAGAGCCTAGCCCACGTGCAGCCATTGCTGCTGTAGCTGCTCTCATGGCTCCTGCAGCCCATGCAGGTGTAGCACCACCGTCAAAGTCATCCATCAAGTCATCTAGTTGACCTTTGACGGTAGCTTGTTTAGTTGGGTCTGCTGTAGCAGCTTGAATGTCTGTAGCTGCTTGTACTGCAGCCATGTTAACAGCAGAGCCATCTAGTAACTCACCTGTTTGAACTAAACGAGGATCAGGCTTAACTACTTGTGTAGCTTCAGCTATCTGATCTACGTCAAGGTCAGTGCCAGCCACTGTGGTAGGGTCTTTAGTGGCAGCGTCAACTGTAGTTGATACAGTGCCTTGTGCTGCGTCTACACTACCTAATGCAGTATCTACTGCTCCTTGCGTTGTTGTAGCTTGTACAGATGCAGGAGTTATACCTGTAGGAGTTGTAGCTTGTTGTGCCGCACCTGTCTGTGTAGCTGTAGCTTGTCCTGCAGTACCTGCGTCTCCCGTGCCTTGAGCGATAGTTGTACCTACAGTATTAGGGTCTATTTGAGCTACAGCAGTTTTTGTTGCTAATTGTTCAGGAGATTTAACGGCAGTGCTTACAAGGTTTTGCTGTCCCTCAGTCATAGCTTCAGCACCAGCTTTTTGACGCTCTTGGGTTTTTGCTTCAATAGCGGCAGCGTCAGGCGGGTTCTGAGCATACAAATCAGCAAGCTCTTGGTTAATCCTATCTAACTTAAGTTGCTTTAAGTTAGACATCTGTGGAGCTTGTTGTTGAGTCCCTTGAACATTTGTAACAGGTGATGGAACAGGTGATGGCCTACGCTGGCTTTCATACAAGTCAGACGGATCGCGGGGAATAGATTTTGGGAAGAGAGGAAAGGAAGAAATCCCACCTTGAATAGGATTACCCTGTGCGTCTACCCTTGGAGTATTACCTTGAAGGGCTGCCTCAATAGCTGCTTGTTCTTTAGGAGACTTAACGTCACGCTGTTGCTGTCGGTTCCACGCTTGTTCATATGTATAGTTATAATCTGGTTCTGAAATTGAAAATTGTTCTCCTTTATCATTAAATAAAGTTTGAATAGGATTACCCTGTTCACCGAACGTTGGAGTGGAAGGATTATTGGGTTGAATACTACGTAAATATTCTCCCATCTTAACTGCCTCTTCTTGTGCAGCTTGTTGTGCGAACGGGTCATAAGCTTTAAAGTCTATATCTGGGAAGTTACTTTCGGGGGCTTGAATCCAACCTGAACCGGGAGCAGGTGTAAACCCGCCACTACCTGCAGTAAATTTTTGACCTGTAGATGGATTTACAAAATCTACAAGAGCCATAGTAACTGCTGTCATTGGATCAGGGGGTATAAGACCGGGAGGTGTCCTATATTTTGGATCAGGTAAAGGATTGCCAAGTTTGTCTAAGTTAGGATTTTGTCCATCATTAATACCTTCCAAAGAACTTTGAATGTCAGAAGAATCTACTGATGTAGCAGGTGTAGCAGCCCGTTGAGCAGCAGCAGCAGCGTTAGCAGCCTTAATAGCTGCCTGTCTGTCTTGATCGGTCGGTTCCCCTAAGCGTCTTTGTATTGATCTTAGTTCACTTCCATCTAAGGCGTTCTCGTCAACATACAACCCGTTTTCGTTGTTGTAAAGGCGTCCAGATGAATCTCTTACAATAGGCATAATAGTCTTCTTTCTTATTAAAAGCCGTCTTTTAGTCCGTCAAGTATGTCTTGAACTGATACTTTCTTCTTAGCATTAGGTGTGTATCTACACATATACGTCTTAGGGCATTCACTAAACTTAAACATAGGGTAGTGATATCCTATTGTACCATTAGGTCCACGGTAAATGCAAACCTTTTCTCCCTGTATCTTAACTCTTTTTGCTAAGTGACACTGTACAAACTCAGGATTACTTAGCAGCCCTGCTAACACAAGGGGTAACACAACAAGATTAATCATTAACTAATTCCTAGTGATATTAAATATATGCCCCCACCTAATACACCAATGATTAGAAACGATAGAGTACATATAGCTAAGTTATTTTGTATCTGTCTTTTAGCTTCCATAGCTTTATACACAGTCTCTTCTCGTTCTTTACGTATCTTCCTACGCATACCTAACATTTCATCGTATGTGCCAAGACCAAACCTGTAGTCTAACATAAACTTTATTTCTTTTTCTTTCTCAAGCAATGTCTTCTTACGAACAATAATGTCCATTGCTTCTTGTTCTATGTTGTCAGTACCGTGGGTCTGCTTATCTAACCATGTAGGGTTCTTACGTTGGGACTCAGCCCTAGTAATATCAGCTACTGCACCGTACCATGCACCTAGTTGCTGTGATACATCCTGTATCTCTCTACCAGCCCCTACAAGCATCTTGACCCCTTTGAATGCTGCATTAGCTGCAGCAAAAGCTGTAACAGGGTCAATCATTTAATTATCTCTTTGCGTGATTAGTCGTAACCACATTTAAGGCGTCCTTGATTGCTTCTACATTTGCATCAATACGTGCAATCATTACATCGTTTTCATGTACTTC
>Ga0208645_1003218_pt1 | contig 12231 bp, 14 predicted proteins | sample VirMetDEL_Sep_01_FD_184519 | JGI IMG/M metagenome (GOLD analysis project Ga0208645, IMG submission 184519) | Aqueous microbial communities from the Delaware River and Bay under freshwater to marine salinity gradient to study organic matter... | ecosystem: Environmental > Aquatic > Marine >...
TAATTGCGCCGACAAAGTGCGAGCCAGTCAAACAGGAACTACCGCCTGCGGAGCCAAAGAAAATAGACTTCAAAAAATGGAAGCGTTGAAACTATAAGCATTTGCGTGTAGGCGTGAAAAAACCCGGCAAGGTGGTCTTCCGGGCGCGACACTCACAGCTAGGAGATTGCAAGTGCACACCGATATAGTCACAGTAAATCACAAGAATCAAGTTTTCGTTTCATCCCGTGAAGTAGCCGCAAAGTTTAGCAAGCGGCACAGTAATGTCATCAGAGACATTCAAGAGCTGCATTTTTCAAACAAAAACAAAGAAGAGTTCATGCAATTCTTTTCGCGCAATTTTGAGGAACAGCGAATATCATTGGACAATTCACATCGGCGTGGCCGTCCGCCAGAACCACACTACCTAATTTCTCGCGATGGTTTTGTTTTGCTCGCAATGGGATTCACTGGCCGCAAAGCTTTAGAATGGAAGGTGAAGTTTTTAAACGCTTTTAATGAGTTGGAACAAACACTTCAGACAACATTGCCAGCATTGCAAGCCGAGAATGAACGCTTGAAGCTTGAAAACGCAGAATTGCGTGAAAAGCCAAAAGCATTGAAGGGCGCGCGAGCTGACAGTATTCCCGCACCCGTACTGCAGGAAAATCTTTTTGGAGTCGTTGAAGCGATACGATGGGAGTTACGTCGAAAGGAAACACTCGACCAACAAACACAAGCAAAGGCACAGGCGCGGCACATGAGAAAAATGATGAAAGGCTTGGCGGCCAAGTATGACGCTTTGATTGAGCGGATCGATATGATGGAAGGCAACAAAAAAGCCAAGCTCATAAAAATGATCAAAGACGAACCGGAGTGATCTCGACCGCAAGCTCGGCAAGTGTTGCTCCGTCCTTATCTCTTAATGACAGAGTGCGCTTGCCAGCCGTGTTCAATACAACTGCATTAAGCACAAACGTCCCATCTAAGTCTTTGCCCATAAACCCTAGTCTGTGCTCATCTGCATACAAACTCACATCATTCCGATACTCGCCAGTGTATTTGACGCTAAAGGGCTTTCCCACACGCAAAACTCTGTCGATAATGATTCTAGGCAGGGGCTTTGGCGTGGGGGTTGGTGACGGTGACGGCGTACGAATTGGTGTGGCTTCTGGTGTTGACGGGCTTGTTTTGGGCTGTTCTTTGTTGGCTGTCGGATCACATTTGATCGCTGACAAAGTGCCTAGAATCGTCGACAATGCAATGAATAATGGCCGCCATTTACGAAAAAACGGAAGCCATTTTAGCAAAGTCAACAATCCTAAAACAAAGTCTATTAGTTTTTTAAGTTTACTTGGTAAGCTCATCGGCTGCGGCCTTCAAAAGTTGTCCGGCTTCGAGCACGTCCATATCCTTGATCTCTGCAATAATCTTGTCCGCGCCTTTCACGCCTTCAACCAACGCAGTGCGAAACTCTTCGTCGGATATAAACTTGCTTCCGAGTGCCACGGCGTCTGACAAGTCGATACCATCTTTGGCAAGCTCGCTGCCTGTCTTAATGAGTTTAATTGCTGCTACCAATACTTCTTTTGTTTCTTTAACGTCTGTCATTTCTTTTCCTCCAAGTGTAAAATTCTACCTTCCAAACGATCAATAGTTTTGTCCTGGTTCGTCACCTTTTCGACGATCACTGCCAACTTGATCGATAAGTCCTGCAGGCCTACTTTTGTCTCTTTCATAAATTCAATTCCTTGCATGAGGAAGAACGCGAGGATGCCGCGAATCACCCAATCGATCATTCCTTTAACGTCCATCATGCACCTCATTTTAATAAGGCGTTTCTTCCGTCGGCCACCAGCTCGCCTCGGACTCAACACCTTCGTCATCGGGTGACGGAAACACCCAACGCCCGTCCGTGATTTGCTGGGGAACTGCCCACCTCAAGGTTAACACATCGTGAACGGTTTCACCTGTCTTTGCGTTGACGCCCGCCTTTGCGTATCCCATCCCTTGAGAGATTATCGCCTCGGCTGCAAGTGCCTCCGCTTCGGTTGCAAATACTTTATACTTCATCGCTCACCTCGATTAGATGTTTGATATCTGCAAATGGAACTTCAACGTAAGATACGCCGTCGAGTTGACCTGCGTAAATTCCGCTTTGCGTTTCCGTCAAAACATCAGCCGACAGAAAATAGCTCCCGTCAGTCAATCGAACTGGCCCGAGCCGATGTTGTCCGCTTTGCTTTGCGATTAATGATAGAGCCTCTGATTCACTTAAAAGTAATACATTCATACCGCCGCTCCTATTTGTGTAATCAAAGTAGAAACACGCGCGTCAAGTTTCGCAAGGTCTAGGGATTCACCAATGCTGTAAAAGGCTAGTCTGTGGTTGCTATATATAGATGGTGCGGTTCGGGCGAAAACTCCAATATTTACGTTTGCAACGGAATTTGAAGCTAATACTTGAGCGGTCGTTACTGAGTTCACTCGACGGTCATACCCGGTCGACGTGCTTCTGCTCCATCCGATGAAATTGTTATCTGTCGCCGCTCCGGAAATCACTGCGTTGGCTCGGCTCTGTGTGATTAAATTCGTTGCGTTCGTGTAAATTTCTGAATCATTAGTACCAATTAAATATCGTACATTAACCGTCGATCCTGTTTCGGTTTTGTATACCGAAAGGTGCATATTGTTTAGAGTTATCCCCTGTTCGTTGTCTGTTATATTCGCGTTTAAATAGTTCGATACCCCATCCCCAATTAGTCCAGTCTTGCGGTCATAATCACCAGCCACAAAATTAAAATTAGTCGGAGCTGCACCAGTCAGAGGAACAAGAGCGCCTCCAAGTGTGCGAGCACCTGCAAGAATACAACTCGCTTTAATTGCATTCCAGATTCCATCCTCTTTGCAGCCAACAACAAAATCATTTACCGCGAGGCGAACACCTTCCTCCAACGGTTCACCGTCAACGGCTTCCACAGCTCGCAAGTATTTCTGAGCTTCTGGATCGATGACGAAAGGGGGAGAGAGCTTGTACGGGTGAGCTGCTGGCAGATTTCCAACAAGGTTCCATTTCCACGCAAGGTAGCCTTCAAGTTTTTGACGGTCTGAGTCGGTCATCGTTGAGTGTGTAAGCACAATTTCGCAAAGTTGTGAACCTGCGGGTAATTCATTCACTCCGCCAAATATACTTGCGCGCTGTGAGTCTGTGTCACTTGTAACGCCAGAAATTTGAAACGGTTCGTTAGTTATGTCTTGCGTACCATCGGTCCAGTGATTTGCGACGCCGCCAGAATATGCCGCCTGACCTACGCGAATCCACTGGTTACCACGATTTGCAAGCGAATCGGTAGAGCTTGATGCTGTTTGGTACGAGTCTCCATCTAAGCGTCTTCCAGCCACTGCATATCGGTTTGCTGTGCTTGCCGATGGATTAGGCGTGAAAGCAAAACGTGTATTGCTAGCTCCTGTTCCGGTGCCGATAAAAATTTCATTCGAGTTGCTGCCGAAAGTGCCCGCGATCGGATGCACGCCGACAATCGCGCATGTTATGCCACCGACGTTTCTTCCGAGCGAAGTCGCACCAAATTCTAGAATGTCGTTTCCGTTGGTTTCGAGCGTAGGCTTTCCATTGAAGCCGGTCGTCAAATAGCTTGGTTGCAACGCTGCTGACGTTTGACTTGCATTCCTGTTATTTCCGCTCTTGTCTGACCATTGGCTCACAGTTGAGCCGTTGAGCACAATTGAATCTGTGTCTTCCGCATCGAGCCACAACGCTAAATCCGCACCTAGGTCACTTGGTCGCCATAGACGCCCTGAGCCGAATTTTGTTCCATCCCACCGATACGGATGGTCGTAAGGAAGTTTTGAAAGTAATTCCATTGACATTAAACACTACCCCATTTCCAAGCTAAATATCCTTCGACGTTCTGTCGGTCTTCGGTCGTTACTAAATCGCTCAATGTAATTATTTCAGCAACAGCTCCATCCGTGACCTGCTGCGCGCCCGCAAAATCTCGCCCGATTGTGTTTATTTTTAAATCGGAAGAATTAAGTGATTGACTGAATGTCGTGACTGAACCACCGAAAATATTGAGCTTCGCCTCATTATTTGCAGTATCAAGTTGAACGCAACCAAATGCATATTCTGCCGTAGATCCACCGGCGATTTTAGAGAGAGTGGTCTGTGTGGATACGCTGCGGTATTCAAGCCGGTCTGCGTTGATATTCCATGTCGGTATAAACGAACCAGGATCCGCACCGCTCAACTGCGGATACGTTGCTTGACCTCTATTCCCTAAAATGAAAACAGTAGCAGACGTTGTAAATTCGGCGACCGAAAAGTAATCATTAAAACCATCGAATTGAATTACACGTCGATTGTTGATGTCTATCGGATTAGTCGGCTGTTCCGTTGCTGTCGTTTGACTTGCGTTTCTGCCGTTCCCGCTCTTGTCATCCCATTGTGCAACGTTTGAACCGTTGAGAGTTATTGTGCTCGCGTCATCGGCATCGAGCCAAAGCGCAAGGTTGTCGAGTTGAGATGGATCCCAAAACTGAATACCACCCCACACAACCCCGTGCGCGTAAGGGAATTGATTACCAAGAAGCAATCGCATGTCAGTTCTCCCAACGTGCTGTGACCGTCACTTGAGTGTTGCTTGTATCGACTCGCCGCACGTCGAGTTGATTGGCGTTTGTGATGCCGAAGAAAGTATAGAACGCGGCCGTCGGAATCTGAAACGCCACACCTGCGCCACCCTGCCGCACTTCAATCGTAGTTCCGCTCTGATTGCTGATTGTCAGTTGCTTGCAATCTTGAGAGCCAAAAGCTGTGTAGTTTGTGCCTGTCGCCGCCGTTGTCACGCTCAAATGCCCGCCAAGGTTCATGCCCGGTAAAACAGCGTTATTATCTATCTCTAATACTTTGTTTGACATGTTAGTTTCCTTTGTTTGTGGTTTATTCGATTCTACCAAAAAACTATGATGCAATACACAGTGTCACAATAAACTACCGTCGTCTTTTAAATGACGTTTTCCGCCATAGTCTAGCAAGTTTGGATCAACCCCAAAGAGACCCGCAAGAAAAATAAACTCCCAGCCCATTGAGTCATTGATGGCAAACTCCGCAGTGTCACGCTCAAAGCTCCATTGTGACTTGCGCTCTGTTTCCTGTGGCCAGATTGCGAGAGCTTTTTGGGCGCATTCTTCCGTAGGCCCCATGTAAACGACACAAAACCACGGATTGTCTTGCTGGCGTAGATAGGCATTTTTTGCAGCAAGGTAAGTTGCCCGCGTTTCGTTTCCTGTCTTGTGGGCGATCCACGCAGCATTGACTACAAGGTTTAGCTGATACCCTAATGGTACTGTGCCGGATTGCGTGAGCAGGAGTGAGTCCCAAAAAAGTTCCTTCCACCAAAGTTCAGGGCTTGGCGGGTAGCCCAGGAAAGTGTGAATATCGCTCATGAGGCCGTAGATTGTCGGTGTGAGAGTGCAGCGTGTGTCAGTCGATGGGCTGCATAAGTTGCCTACCTCAAGAGTAGTGCGTTTGACCTCAAGCCAACCATTTTCACCTGAGAGTTGTGCGGCCATGAACCCTAGCATTTGATCACGACTAAAGGCGTCCTCAGTGTCACTGCGATTCGGTGAGCGTGATACACGTCCGTCTTTAATTGATTCAGTGACGGCTCTGATTGAGGGCCTGTAACCCATTGCAGCGAGGTAGCCTATTCCGTGAGCCATTGAATCCGCATCTGAGCAATCAATCTTGCTTGGATAGTAGTCGCAGAAAGGCACCCAGTTTGCAGTTTGTTGAGCTGCAAAAAGGATGTCTAGTTTTGTTTGTTCGGAGAGAGTAGGTGAGCGTGGGTCATCAAAACCGCACGCTACCAAGAGGAAAAGAGGGAGAAGGCGTTGCATAGCGTTTCTCCCGTAGGGTTAGTTGATGCGGATTGCTTGAATACTCGTAGATCCACTACTGCAACTTGTACTTGATCTATACGCTCTTGCCCATAATTGACCTGTCGCTGATGAAATCGGAAAAGACCACGAGTTATTATGAAATAAATACATTGTTGTTCCATCATATTTTACAAATTGCATGGGAGTTTGTGTAGAAAATCTTGTCACAGTTAACTGAGGAACAAAATAGCCATCATTGTAACTCGATAACCTCCAAGATTGACTACTATTAGCAGTTACAAAAACTAAAAAATCATAAAGAGTACCAGGGGTGGCCATATTAAACGTAGCCTGTACTTGCCAAACACCCGGAGTAATAGTGATTGTGGCAAGATTAGCATACGCTCCAGATGTCGGGCATGATGAAAAATTACCATGTCGAGTCTCCCCAACATACCCCGCAGGTATAGCCGCACCAGTGCCCGCTGACTTAACGGGGCCTTGCACGTAAAGGGCTGAGTTTGAGGCGTTGTCGATGGGAGTGAGAATAATTGAAATTTTTGTATTGCCAGCAGACGTAGTACCAGGATTGTTTGCCGAAAATACTTCACAAACTCCAAGATTACCGCTTGACGTATCATATCTTTTGTTTGCTTCTAAAATGAAATTTCTTGTTGCAACTGACGTGTTTTCAAATACTCCATTAGCCGCTGTAATTAGATCCCTTGAGTTTATATTGCTCGAATCTCTAGAATCAAAATGCGAATACTTCACGACCTCTTGGTTCAAAGTTGTTTCTCTAATTCTAAAATTACAACTAGCTTGTGTAGACGCTCCAATAGCTATGCTATTGATTCCACCACTTAACGAAATTTTATAACTACCGACCGGAAGATTTGGAATACTAAAACCGAGATCGTTTCCGCTATTAGTTGTCGAAACTTGTGCTTTTCCTTTCAAAAGTGTCGGCTGATTCCAAGTTGAGTTGGTATATGCCGTAAACGCCGTTGGATCTGCCACTCCTGAAAATAGTGATTGATTCTGATTTGTATACTCAACCCCACCCCACACATTCTGCGTTTCGGGCGTGACTACAAGCTCCGAGGAAGATGGGAAGCGGTAGACTTCGAAACTAAGTTCTGTGAGCGTATTGTCGTTTGTTAGTTGAATTGGATAGGCTGCGTTTGCGGTAGCTGCATCTATAACAAAACCAAGTGTTCCAGACGTATAAGTGGTATTCATCGACAAAGTTACTGGAATAATCAAATTAGAGTTACTTCCATAAATCCTACTATTGCTACTGCTATCATTACCCGCTGATTTTGCTGCTGTTAACCTTACATACATACCGACATTTGGTTGTGTATTAAAAAACGATCCTTTTGCGATTACATGATAATTTCCAGGTTTTGGATTGCTTATGTCGATCCACGGGCGTTTTCCTTGGGGTGCAATAACCGAGCCAGTAACGACTGGCGAGTTGCAGTCACTGTCTACGTTAAATTGATTAAACGTCGTATTTGTTAACGAAAATGTGCAGTTTGGCGCACCTGTCATTTTCCAAGTACCAACTAACTCCGCCTGAGCCAAATTCGCTTGGTTAGTCGCAAGTCCGACGTAGATCCCACCAATCTCATTTGTGCCTGAGAGTGTCGCTGAATCAGTGATTACGAAAGTAGTAGCACTTGAAAGATCGCCACAAGGGAAGTTGATCGAAGCGATACGAGGATCTGTCGCTGAGGGTGTCAGTGTAAGCTCTGCGATTACGTTAGCACCTTGTTTGATCTGCGCTTTGCTTGTCGCTTGAAAGCCACGGTAGCTGAAACGTGCTTCACAGTTTTGGTTTTTCATGCCTGCGTCAAACGAACGTGTTGCCCATACTGCTGTGCCGTTCGCCGAAGTTACTGTGACGTTAAACTCTGTAGTAGCTACCAATGGTGTTGTCGTTGAGCGTGTGCGTGTAGCATTCGTGACTGCTACGTTTGCTACGTTTGTCTGTGCGTTAGGGTTCAAGACAAAGTTTGCTTGGCCGAACACGTTGCTAACGTAGTTGCCTTGCAAGATTGTGGGATTCTGCGCGTTAGTGGCAAATGGCGTTGCCGCCGTCACTCCCGCAAACAAAAGTGTTGTTAGTTTTTTCAAATTCATCAAAAACCTCCGTTACACGAACGATGCTATCTGATTGCGTGATATTTCGATCCATCTTTGCAGAGTGCTGTCATATTGTACCATTACAGATCCATACTTCGAGAGAACCACGTCACCGTTGAGGATGAATCCGTTAACAATGTCGCTTGTCGCAATTGTCACGGTGTTCGTGCTGTTGTTACCGATAAACAATAAAGTCATGCCGTCGGTTCCACCTGCAAGTGTTGTTGCCATTGTAGCTGCCCCTCCGTTGCCCTGAACGCTGATACGCTGGAACGGCTGAGTGCCAATCGTCGGTGTTCCGGATGCAAAAATATTTTGCACCGCAGATGTCTTAAAGCCGCCAGCGACACCACCAACAACTTGCCATGCCCCACCTGTCAGAAGGTTCGCCGACCATTTAAGGTAAAGTGCCGCGCCATTCGGTAATGCAATGTTGCCGCCTGTACCTGTGACTATCTTGTTGCCGTTAGACGATGACGCAGAGTTGTTTGCGATTGTCAGGTCTGCGCCTGTGGAGTTGATTAAGGTTAATTCATAGCCTGAAATGCCATCTGCGAGGCCTGTCAGTGATGCCCCTGACGTGACACGCACAAACGACACACCGCCAAGTGCCACGTTGTTACCCGCAGCGATAGCCGTACCCTCGCGCGTTATAAGCTCTTTTGTTGTCTGTAACCGCTCTGCAAATAAAGCCATGTATCACCTCCTAGAGCGTTGCGTGTCCGATGGTGATGCAAGTACCGCCTGTGCCTGCAGTGTTTGTGTAAACAACCCTCAAATAACGCGACGTGATTACCGGAATGTTCCAGATAAGATTTGTATTTGCATTCGTTATCGGCTGAATGCTGCTACCGCTTTGCGACCATGCTGCGCCGTCGTTGCTTTGTTCGATCGCAAATACGCCAGCCGACGTTGCGCCGCCTGTAAAGTCCAACAGGATTTGAATGCTTAAAGCATTGTAACGCGACACCTCAAGCGGTATGCCGACAAAAGACGTGGTTAAAGAGGTTGATCCCTGGATTGTCAGATCTAAAGTTTGTTTCATTTCTTCGCACCTCGCAAAATTGACGTGAATTTGTTTTCTATTTCTTTCATTGTAGCGTTCGGGTTCTCTTTGAACCACTGAAACATGTTTACAAGCTTTAGTTGCTCCGCCCCTGTCAATTCATCATACGATTTGCCGAAACGCTTCGCCGCCTGATCTGCCATAAATGTGTCGACAGACGTTAGATACTCCGGTGCCGCGCGGAACATTTCCGCACCGCCTGGAGCTGGTTTAATTGTTTGCTGCAGTCTCTCAATACCTGCGCGGATAGCTGCGCCTGATGGCCCCTCGGCAAACTTAATGCTGTCTAGTAACCGCTTTCTGTCGGCAACGGTTTTAGCGTTTGCAAGTGCATCAAAAAATTCTACGACCGCCTGTCTGTTTTCTGGCCCAAGCTGTTCGGCAAAGTCATCTGCAAATTGGCGAGACATTTCGATCCCGCGCTGCATTTTCTCGCCTTTGAGTGTGTCACCGAATGCGAGTTTTATGTTTGTGCCAGAAAGCTCGCGCTTTGCTTTTTTACCTTCACCTAAACTCATTTCCAATGGTTTGATGGCGGTTTGATACGCTTCTGTACCCGAAGAATACAATGCGTCCGCTGTTCTTTGGCTAGGTGATGTTTTCATTGCGGAGTTGAGCGCGTCCCTGACTGGATTCAACAATTCTACCGCTTCTGGCTCTCCGGCTTTCATAACTTTAAGCTTATCGTCAATGTATCTGCGTGCTGCAAATAGTCTGTCAAACTGATCGGCTGGATCTACGCTTTTAATTCCGCCTCGTTTTAATCCTTCAGTGTATGGTCCTTTCGCTGTGTTAAGTATTTCTAACGCACCCTTTAGTGTAGATTTCGCTCCCGACGAATACGCTTCTGATTCACTGCCGCGCACTACCGCCCGTCTGATGGTCGAATAAACGTCCTCAAGCCCCTCACTCTTGTATTCAAGTCGTGCCTCATCCTGTAGCTGCTTAAATAGTGGCCCTTTCTTAAGCATAGCTGATTTGGCTTTCTCCGCCGCTGGCTGTAGCTCTCTCCCCATTTCGGATGCGTTAAACTCCCGCGCTTGAACGCGTCGCGACAATGGCATTTCAAGAGCTTCTCCTAGTCTCTTTGCTCCGATTTGCCCCGGATATAGTTGCGTCGACTTTTGAGTAAGAAACTCTTTCGCTGGCGTCTTGCCTTGCTGAAGCAGGTTAACTAAAAACTGCGCTTCCTCTTCCGGCGATATGGAAGGCCCTTTCATGATTTGCTGGCCTATCGTCTGTTTTGGAATAGCTTTTGTCATTTCCGGTTGAAACGACTCCGGCGGAATGCTCATACTGGGAGCTTTCGTTTTCTTTGGTTGCGCTGCGATTTGCTCGATAACCTCACGCATAGCCTTTGGCTCTTGAATTGCTCCGCGCGTTGCCTTGATTCCCTCAACGGCCGACATCGGCAGGCCGAGTATTCCCTTTTCTCTGTTTGCCTCCACTGCCGTTCTGTAGCCCGCACCCAATTCCTTGCGGAGTGCTACACCACCCAATGCCGCCGGAATGGCTGCGCCTGTTGCTGCGCCAATTGCTGTCTCTAACGCTGCCCCTCCGGGTTGTTCTTCCAAAACCTGCTTGGGAATACTGCCCGCGGTATATGCCGCACCCTCACCCGCACCTATACCAATGCCTTTTAGCAATGATGGGGCCGTAGCTCGCAACCCGTAGCCGACTCCGCCAGCTAATCCCAACGCTTTGCCGCCATAGTACGCCAAGGGCTGATCTTCTGCAGATTGTGTTTCAAGCTCTTCGGCGGTTTCGAGTGCGAGGCCATACGGAACACCGAAAGATGGTTTGCCTCGCTTTATATCTTCGTAGGCTGTACGCGCTTTTATTCCTGCTGCTTCACCGTACTTCGAGATCGGCGATAACATACCCGCGGCACCGCGTCCGAATGCCTCAAATGCGCCCATTTCTGGCTCTCGCTTTTTTGGTTCGGCACTTGAAATCGTTGTTTCTTGTTGTGCGAGTGCTTTCTCGCGTTCTAGCTCAAGCAAACGCAACTGCAGATCAAGATCGTCTTGTATTTCTGCCATTACTTGCCACCTCTTCGTCTGATTTGTTCTTTCACTGCCTCAATTTCTGCGTCTATTTCTTGTACTGAGCGTGTGCCGCTTGGCGCTGTTTGCGTTGCGGGTTGTGGTGAGACTGTTATCTCATCTTCTAGGCCGAATGTGCGTTGAGGATCTAAGCCGTATTGTGTTGCTCGTTTCTCATATGCGGATCGTATGCGTTGGTATTCAGCTTGCCTACCGCTTTGAATTGACTGAGCTGCTCTAAGAAGTGCCGCGCGCTGCGCTGGCTGCAAACGCGCTCGACCTTGCAGGATGTCGATACGGTTTTTGAGATTGTCGAAGAATCCACCGCCGCGCTCGACTACCGCGTATTCACCTTCTCGCACCACCGATTCCGGATCAAGAATCTTAGCGTAACCACTGATCAAGCCTTGGTCGCCGTATGGTGAATTTTGCGCCGCTAGGTTCTCCATTTCTTTAAGTGCTACGTTACCCGACTTGAACTTTTTCACTGATGGCTCTTGGTTAAACTTATCAAATAACCTTGTTTCCCTGTCCGCCACTTCTTTTGGTATGTTTGTTCCGGGTAGGAATTTTTCAGGCTTTTCAGTTTGCTGTTTTACCTTTGCCTCTCTGTTCAATCGTGCAATTTCTTCTTTAAGTTTGCGTTCCGCTTCTCTGTCGTTTGCATCTTGTGCAAGTTTGAGCTGTCTATAAGCATCATCAAGCTTTGCTTCCGTTCCGCGTTGCTCAAGCAATGCACCTTGATACTTCGCGCGCTCTTGAGCTTGGTATTTACCCAATATTGCAGGCAGGAATTGCTTCAGCTGGTACGCAGGCACGTTGCTAGGCACTTTGACGCCAAACTCTTGTTGCATAAAGTCACGCGCAAACTGCGAAACGTCGCTGTTTGGATCGTATTGCTCGCGTTCGTCTGCAAAGTCGATCTGCTTCATTGCCAGATCTACCGCTTTGGCGTTTAGAGCCATGTTTTCACGCGCGACGTCAAGTCTGTCTTTTAGTTGCTGACGCGCAAGTGTGTCTTCTCTGCTTACGATTTTCTCCGCAATACTCTCTGCAGTCTTACCGCGCACACTTCCCGCGCCTGAAGCT
>Ga0208645_1003219_pt1 | contig 12231 bp, 15 predicted proteins | sample VirMetDEL_Sep_01_FD_184519 | JGI IMG/M metagenome (GOLD analysis project Ga0208645, IMG submission 184519) | Aqueous microbial communities from the Delaware River and Bay under freshwater to marine salinity gradient to study organic matter... | ecosystem: Environmental > Aquatic > Marine >...
GTATCTTGAGTTTCAAGATAAAACCCTCCACGATTACGATGAAATCTTTGATGATGACGATGGATACCCAGACTAATGATTGGCGATATACTCCTGAAAGGATGAAACTTAGAGAGGAGTGTCTGAGAATTCTTATGCTAAAATATGGTGGTGCTCAGATTGATGAAGCACCATACTCAACTCAAGACATCTATGAGTGTGCTCATGATTGGGTTTCACAAGGCAACCAAATCTCACATGGCATAGTTGCTTACTTCAATGCATACTTTATTAATGGTAAGAAATGAATAAAGAAAGGGTTCAAAAACTGATTTGTAAACTGGAAGTAGTTTTAGAGGGTTTGAAGGAAGAACTGCTTGATGCGAATCCTTTATCAAACTATGAATATGATGAGGTTGCTCCTTACATTGAGGATTATGATGAAGTTTATTATGGTGATGTAGATGTATGAAGAACTAAACTGCTTTGAAGAAGCACTGAAACATTTTGGTACAAGGGTTGAAATCATTACTGCTATGGAAGTGGCAAGGAAGATTTCTGCAGAGGATGCATACCAGATGATTAAGGATGAACTGAAAGAAGTTAAGAAGTGTCGTAAACAATTTGTTAAAGGAGAAGACCAATGCAACAAGTAAAATTAGTTTCTTTTACACCCAATGCAGAGCAACACATTGCTTACTGTGCAAGGGTTTCTAACCCCAACAACCAGGACAATGATAAGTTTGCTGGTCTCCTGAAGTATTGCATTAAACACAAGCACTGGAGCATCTTTGAGCAGGCATTTATGACTCTGGAGATTGAGACTACTCGTGGTCTGGCAGCTCAGATTTTGCGACATAGGTCCTTCACATTCCAGGAATTTTCACAACGCTATGCTGATAGTTCCCTACTCTCAGAGACGATCCCGCTCCCAGAACTTCGCCGTCAGGATACCAAGAATCGTCAGAATTCTATTGATGACTTGGATCCTGAGTTTGTAGCATTGTCTAACAAGCAGATTGAAACCTATTTTGCTCAAGGTATGAGTCTGTATCAGCATCTACTTGATAATGGTGTGGCAAAAGAGTGTGCTCGCTTTGTGCTTCCTCTGGCAACTCCTACCAGACTTTATATGTCAGGTTCTCTGCGCAGTTGGATGCATTATATCGATCTGAGGGCTGCAAATGGCACTCAGAAGGAGCACATGGAAATTGCAGAGATGTGCAAATCCATTTTCAAAGAACAGTTTCCTGTTATTGCAGAAGCTCTTGAGTGGTAATAAATACAACAATAAAATGATTTAATTATGGCAACTTATCCAGTAAAGCACAAGGAAACTGGTGAAACCAAAGAGGTGGTCATGAGTATTCATGACTGGGACCAGTGGTTAAAAGACAATCCTAATTGGGAGAGATACTATACTCCTGATAATGCTCCTTGCTTAGGTGTTGAGATGGGAGATCCTTTTAACAAGATCTATACCAAACATCCTGGTTGGAAGGATGTCATTTCAACTGCCAAAAAACAACCAGGCAGCACCCTGAAACATTACGATTAAACAATGCCAAGAAAAGCAAAATCAGGTATCGGTACTAACCCAGTTCCCTTTGGTATGAGTAATAGACAAATGAAAAGGAAGAAACCAATCAATCTTGATTATATTAAAAAGATTGAACCCCTTACAGAGAACCAAGAAATTTTCTTTGAAAAATATAAAGAAAATCAAAACTTGGTGGCATATGGTTGTGCAGGAACTGGTAAAACTTTTATCACCCTGTACAATGCACTGCAAGAAGTTCTTGATCCCAGATCTCCATATGAGAAGATTTATATTGTCAGATCTCTTGTAGCCACCAGAGAAATTGGTTTCCTTCCAGGAGACCATGAAGACAAGTCTTCTCTTTACCAGATTCCATATAAGAATATGGTGAAGTATATGTTTGAGATGCCAGATGATTCTGCTTTTGAAATGCTTTATGCAAATCTAAAAGCACAAGGAACTATTAGTTTCTGGAGTACCTCATTTATTAGAGGAACTACTTTTGATAATGCTATCATCATTGTTGATGAATTTCAGAACCTGAACTTTCACGAACTAGATTCCATCATCACTCGTATTGGTGAAGATTCTAAGATTATGTTCTGTGGTGATGCCACTCAAACTGACTTGGTGAAGACCTCAGAAAGAACTGGCATTATGGACTTCATGAGAATCTTGCAAAATATGCCATCATTTGGTATAATCGAATTTGCTGCAGAAGATATCTGTAGAAGTGGACTTGTTAAAGAGTACATTATGACAAAACTTGAATTGGGTATGTAATGTTTCAGCATGTAGATATTGAAATTCCAAAACTTGAAAGGCAGACCATTGATGGTGTTAGATACTATGATGCTCCTGATGGGCAAAAATTAGTATCTATCACCTCTGTCATCAGTTTCATCAATCGTGACATCTTCGTTAATTGGAGAAAGAAGGTTGGTGAGAATGAAGCAAACAAGATTACCAAGGCTGCCACAAGTCGTGGAACTGACATGCACACATTGGTTGAACATTATCTAAAGAATGATGAAGTGTTGCCAAAAGTTCAACCTCTTTCTGATATGTTGTTTAGACAATCTAAGACTAAACTTAATAACATAAATAATATTCACGCTCTTGAATCTTCCCTCTACAGTTTAAAACTTGGTGTTGCTGGTACAGTTGATTGTATTGCAGAATATGATGGTGAATTAGCTATCATTGACTTCAAAACATCCAAGAAACCAAAACCCAAAGAATGGATTGAACATTATTTTGTTCAGTGTGCTGCATATGCATGTATGCTATATGAAATGACTGGCATTGCAGTTAAAAAGTTTGTAATCATTATGTCCTGTGAGGATGGAGAGTGTGTAGTTTATGAAGAGTATGACAAAAGAAAGTACATTAAGTTACTTTCCCAATATATTAGAGAGTTTGTTGAATTCAAATTACAAGAGTATGCCTGAGAATAATGACATCAATAAACTATTAGAAAGCAAATTTTATTGCTCTAGAAAGTTCTCAGAAGAGATTGAAACTCTTGTGAAGGACAATAAAGGTATGAAGTATATTGATGCCATTATTCATTTCTGCGAAAAGAATAATGTTGATATTGAGACAGTTCCTAAACTGATTTCAAAACCCTTGAAAGAGAAAATCAAGTGTGAAGCTATGGACTTGAATTTTCTCAAGAAAACATCTCATGCTAAACTTCCTTTATGATTCCTAAAGTGAGCCCATTTGATACTTACAAGTCTTATCTTGGATTAAAAAATCACTTTACAAAAGAAAAATATGATTATCACAAATACTGTGGTAAGTCCAGAGCAACTGTTCAATCCTTTTACAAAAGGAAAGACAGATTTTTCTTTGAAAAGTTGAGCAGACAAAAGAATGATGAAGAGGTCATTGACTTCTTTGTCTCAAACTTTGTTGATTGTGATGATCCTCAGTCTCTTTGGATTGGGGACATCATGAGAAGTGGTGAGAATAGATATACTGATTGGAAAAAGAGAAACCAATCACTGTCCTATGTCTTTAGGCAAGAGACTGAGACATTGTTTGAAGGACAGAAGGTAGATAGTGTCTTTGATTGCTCTAAAGGGCATCCACCACTTCTGAAGAGTTTTCTTGGTGGAAATATCTGTCTAGAAACCATGGTCATATATGATAGGATATTTGGATATAGTAAGAACTTTGACAAGAAACTTCTGGATCCTGTCTGGCAGAGTGTAAGTCTGAAATTGAAGAAGTACTCACCTTTCCTACATATAGATGTGTTTCATTATAAAAAAATCCTCAAGGGCATTATAATCAAATGAGTTTCTTCAATTCAGATCTTGTTCGTGAAGAGATGGATGAGATTTCCAGACTTCAAGAAAAAGTCTATAAAAAGGTCTGGGAGTTTCCCAGCATGGATAAGAATGATAAACTTGCACATGTAGAGATGCTTTCTGATCTTCTTGAGAAGCAGAAGATTCTTTACACCAGACTTAGTTTATCTGATGATCCAGATGCTAAGAAAATGAAAGAACAGATCATGGAATCTGCAAAGTCTTTGGGTTTTCCATCAGATGTGGACTTGACCTATGTCTTTTCTAATATGACTAAGGTTTTAGAAAGCATGAAAAAATCCATTGACAACTCCTGAGGATCAGGTTATTATGTGTAGGTGTGAGACACAACAAAACACACAAGCCAAATACAACTAATACGAGGTATACAAATGTCATTCGCCAATCTTAAAAAGCAGTCTTCTCTGGGTTCCCTCACCAACAAACTGGTGAAGGAAGTTGAAAAGATGAATAACACTGCAGGAAGTTCCTCTGATGATCGTTTCTGGAAACCAGAAATGGATAAGAGTGGAAATGGTTATGCAGTTATTCGTTTTCTCCCTGCATCAGATGGGGAAGATCTGCCTTGGGTGAAACTGTTCTCACATGCATTCCAGGGTCCTGGTGGTTGGTATATTGAGAACTCTCTGACCACTATCAATCAGAAAGATCCTGTCAGTGAACTCAATCGTGAACTCTGGAATAGTGGAAGTGATAAGGATAAGGAAACTGTTCGTAAGCAGAAGCGCAAACTGTCTTTCTATGCAAACATCTATGTTGTAAAGGATCCTGCCAATCCTCAGAATGAGGGTCGTGTCTTCCTGTATAAGTTTGGTAAGAAGATCTTTGATAAGATCATGGAAGCAATGCAACCTGAGTTTGAAGATGAGACTCCCATCAATCCTTTTGACTTCTGGCAAGGTGCCAACTTCAAACTGAAGTTGGTTAAGAAGGATGGTTATTGGAACTATGATAAGTCTGAATTTGATCGTCCCAGTGCTCTTCTGGAAGATGATGATGCACTAGAAGCACTTTGGAAAAAGCAACATTCTTTGACTGCTTTCACTGCTGCAGATCAATTCAAGTCTTATGATGATCTCAAGAAGCGTCTTGATTATGTTCTGGGTAATAAGTCTACTCGCAAATCTACTGTAGAGGAAGAAACTGAGTATGACAATTACGCTGCAGCTGAATCTAAGAGTGTGACTGAAGATCAGGTGATGGAAAAGTTGGAGCAAAGTTACAAAGCATCTCAATCATCTGTAGCATCTACTGATGACGACGATGAGGACGATGCACTGAGTTACTTCAGCAAACTTGCTGACATGTAATCCAAAATTGACCTTTAAATCCATTTTAGGGGCAAAAATTTCTCCCAGAAAAAATTGCCCCTATTACTTTTTATGAATACAGTTTAATGTTTTCTCCCCTTACAAGGGATGGAGAAATGTATTGAGAACTTCCTCTCTTATAGAGGAGTTCTCCTTCAATGTCATTAGTAATAATACTGATATAATCTGGTTTTAGTAAGTAGATATTTCTTTTATTGTTGTCAATGTCAATTTCATAGTCATAGTTAGTAACTGTCTTGATTTCAGATTTTGTATATTGTCTGCCATTCCCTGAATCAATATAAGTTATAGAATATGAAGATGGAACCTTTAGTCCTGAAGGAACAATAATTTTACCTAAACTATCTTTAATTCCCAATGTTTCATAATGATGAACTTTGTTCAAGTTAGTGTCATTTAGATATTTGGAATAGAGATAATTTTTGAATGACTCCTGTGACAATGGCCATTCATTTTCAAAATTAATAATATTATTGCAAAGCAATACTGCCCAATCTAAGTATTGACTTCCATAAATTTCAAATGCAATATTATCTGGTCTTTGATCACCAACTACTTTATACTTGGTGAAGTAAGATATGTTTTCTATGATATCTTCACGTAATTTTCCTCTTTTGAAAAGGTTTTTTACTTGAATGTATTTTGAAATATTTTTGTTTTCTTTGAGTCTGTTGACATACTCAAAGTTTGGAAGGTATCTGAAATAAGGTATGGACATTTTTAGTAACCCATATCGTTTGAATTGATATCAATATCATCCTGATAAACTGGTTCAATCTCACTAAATGTCATATTGATTTGATATGATGTCATTGAACCACCATCTCCATATGTCATATATGAACCTGCTGGAGTATAGTTTACACTAAAGTCAGTAAGGGCACAGGGTTTAATCTTATTCAAGTATGGATGCTGTTTTGAATTCTTAGACCATTGTGCATCAATTTCAGATTGGTCTATATCTCCATTATATATGTAATCCAATAAGAAAATCTTTGGTGCCTTAAGGAAAGCATTTCCAGCAGTTTTTTCAGGTGCCATGTACTTCTTAAATGTTTTAATGATTTTTCTAACTGTTTCTGCCTCTTCTCTAAATCTTGGCACCATATCAAAAGTAAAATTAAAAGATCTCAATCTTGGTCCATTGAACAACATTTCCATATTGGGATTGATCACTGTTCCAGTTGCTCTTTGAATAAAACTTGTATTTGCAATATATCCTGCAAGAAGTGCTGCGATAGATGACTTATTATCAACAGCTACATCTGATATAACACCTGCACTTTGAGCTGCTTTAGTGAAGGCATCTCTTATAGTATTAATAGTTCCTTTATTGCCAACACTACTGAAATAAGAATTCAGCAATCCTCCAGCAACAAGTTGTAAAATATTAGCACTATCAGATCCCCAATCTGTACTATTAGCTGATGAAATATTTGGTTGCATTGGCAGAATTACATATCCAAGTGTTCTTTGGTTGTTCAAGTAAATATCACTAACTGTAGCATTTGTACCTTCAGGTGTAAGATAGAAGGTATCTGCATTCAATCCACGAGATTCAAACCAATCTTTAGAAAGTGATCCAATATAATCAACTATTCTAATTTTAATATAATCATAACTAATTCCAAGTTCTCTTGCAGTTTCTAGATTGGCAAGTGGATATCTAAGAACAGGAGGTGGTCCAGCAGGAGCTGCAACCGCAGATGCAGCAGTTAGTGTTGCTGCTGGGGAAATGCCTTCCAGTTTTACATTACCTCCTAGTGGTGGAACATCAAAACTTCCCAAGTCTGAGGGTGGTTCTGAATATCCTCCTTGTTGATCACCTATTGGAGCATTTATAACTGGTACAGCATTTGCAGAAGATCTATATCCAGATTTTTGTTCAAGTTCATTCAATTCTCTTCTAGAAATAGAATTTTGTCCTCCAACAACATTATTTTGTGCTAATGTAAGTGTTGCTGCTTTAACACCCCTATTCAGATTTATTTTTTGCTGTGCTCTTGGTCCTTCAAAATATAATCTATAATTTGTTATATTGCTTTGATTTGGAATAATTTGATCAGTTGATGCGTTATATTGATAAAGAAGTTTATTTCCAAACAACGTTTTTTCATAGACGTCATAATTTCCAGAGGTTCTATTTGTAGTCACCAGGAGTGGTCTTCCGGTGGCTCCAGATTCTCCCACTTTATATCCAGTAAATGTGGCATCATATAGTGTTGGATTATCTGCTCCTTGAGATTTCCAACCTTGAGGATCTCCTTGTGCCATTCTATACTATCATCTTGGTCTAGTTTAGTTATTTATCCTGAAATATTGATAAGGTATTGATCTCATATCCTGTAGTTCTTCAGGATAAACTAAATGTAAACTTCCTGGAACTTCTTCCCAGGTATAATTTCTAAATGCATTGGCCTCTCTCAATGCCCAGTGGTAGTTTATTCCTCTAAATCCCCACTTGAATAAACCAACACAAGCAATCAAAGGATTCTGGTCATATTCAATTCTTGGTGTCTTTGGGGTATAAACAAAAGTATAATACCTTCCTACATCTGGAATCAATTCAGTTTCAGTCAAGGTGTTCATAATTTCTAGCATCATATCATCAGGATCACCAAGTTCTGAGATACTATCTACCTTTGCGTTTATTCTGTTTTTTGGATCTGCCAGATACTGTGCTTGTTTTGGATCCATATTGCTTGATACCTAATTCGTCTTCTGTGATGACTTTAAATTCAACCCCATTATCTATAGCAAACTCTTTAGCAGCAGCCCACTTAGCTTGATTGACAGCATATTGTTGGCACTCATAAAGATATGTTTTAGTCACCCTTTCTTTTTTTACAGGAGGAAGAGTTTGCTTCTTTGGTTTCACTTCAATCACATATTTTTTAATCTTTCCATTTGCTTCTTTAACTTCAATTAAAAAATCTGGATAGTATCTATGAGGTCTTCCATCAACAGGAGAGATATATGGTATACTGAATTCTTCTGATGCCCATCTTATGATATTTTCATTGATATCACACCACCTACAGAAGTGACGTTCCCAACTGCTCCTACAAATAATATTATTTGGATTTCCTTGATACTTCTCAGGGTGTTGGGGCTTGAAGATACTTTTGATACTTTCAGCCATACATAGTAATAGTAATCAGAATTATTTATAGATGGCTGGTCCACGTCCAAATAGAATCAAGACGTCAGACTTAAAGAGTAGGATTTTGAATCTTGCTCAGACATCTGTCTATCAAGTCAAGATACAACCACCACCATCAGTAAATGCCTTTCTTCAAGTCAAAGGTTTTAATTACTATAATCAAGGAGAGAATTTAGAATTGCTTTGCAGTCAAGCATCTTTGCCTGGAACTTTCTTAAGAACTCACGAAGCAACAGATGATTATCATGGTGTAACTGAGAAGATGGCATATAGACGTGATTATGATGATACTTTAAATTTAACTTTTTATGTTGATAGAAATTATAATGTAATAGAATTTTTTGATAGTTGGATTGATTTTATTAGTGGACAAGGAAACCAGAAGGTTGCTAAAAGTCCCTATGCAAACTATAGATTCAATTTTCCAGAAACTTACAAGAATAACATTTATCTGACAAAATTTGAAAAGGAAATTACAGGTCAAAATCTTGCTTATACTTTTGTCAATGCTTTTCCTATCAACATATCTTCAACTCAAGTTAGTTATGAACAAAGTGACATTTTAAAATGTAATGTTTCATTCTCATACATTAGATATGTGAAAGAAAGAGTTAATGCTGGTTATATTGACTTCCCTGTGACTGGAAATGGATTGCCAGTAAACGGATAACAACCACCAGCACCATTTAGGACAGAAGTAAGAAGTCTTAGTGGAGAAATACAGCAACTCAAGTTCAAAGAAATAGACTGAATACTCTTCGTAGGGATTTCCCTGCAGAGTTTTAAAAATCTCAATAAATAATCACACTGAAACTCTATAGGTTGTTATGCCTTTACCAAGAATCTCTACGCCAACATATGAGTTGGAATTGCCATCAACTAAAAAGACAATTCAATACAGACCTTTTCTTGTAAGAGAAGAGAAATTGCTGGTCCTTGCTTTAGAGAGTGAAGATTCAAAGCAGATCACCACAGCAATTAAAACTGTCCTTTCAAATTGTATTGAGACTAAAGGGATTAAAGTAGAAAATCTTCCTACTTTTGATATTGAGTACCTTTTCTTGAATATTAGAGGGAAGTCAGTAGGTGAGGAGGTTGAAGTTAATATTATTGCTCCTGATGATGGTGTAACTGAAATTGCTATCAAGGTTCCTCTTGATGAAATTTCTGTTGTGGAGAATCCAGAGCACAATAAGCAAATCAGGTTATCTGATGATATGATGATGGAGATGAAGTATCCTTCACTCAATCAATTTATCCAGAGCAATTTTGATTTCAAAGATGGTGCTGATATGGACCAATCCTTTGAACTTATTGCTTCTTGTGTAGATAAGATTTTTACTGAAGATGAAGTATGGTCTACTTCTGATGTAACTAAAGAAGAGGTTGTTGAATTCTTGGAGCAAATGAACTCCTTACAATTTAAGCAAATTGAAAAGTTTTTTGAGACAATGCCAAAGTTATCTTATGAGATTAAGGTAACTAATCCAAAAACAAAGAAAAAGAGTACTATCGTTCTGGAGGGATTATCCAGTTTTTTCGCATAGCAATGGTCCATATGGACCTTGAGAATTATTATAAACTCAATTTTGCTTTAATGCAGTATCATAAATATAGCTTGACAGAGATTGAAAATATGATGCCGTGGGAGCGTGATGTCTATGTCACTCTCCTGAAGCAACATTTAGAGGAAGAGGAACTCAAGAGAAAGCAATCTAATGGCGGATAACATTCCAGAAGGTTTGGATGATTTACTGAATTCTATCAGAGGCGAAGGTAAGTCTCAAAAATCTTCTGCGATTGTTGTTGTCCCTAAGGCAGAAAAGAAAGATGCAGATCTTGTAGATGAGGATATTGATTCAAGAATTCTCAGACTATTGGGTCTTGAAGATGTCTTTGATATTGACTATGATACATATAAGTCTCTTCTAAAGGAAAGAATGGTTGCTGGTAGAATGCCAGGAACTCAAATTCCAACAGAGGAAACTGAATTATTAACAGAAGAATATAAGAGAATCAAATCAAAAACTGGTAGATTTAAAGTAAAATCTCAAAAGATAAAGGCAGAGACCTTTGTTGGAAAAAAGAAAACTGCAACTCAAGAAGCATCTGTAGAAAAATCTAGACCATCCATTGTTCCAAAATATCCTGCTCTTCCTGGTACAGTTCCTGAAGAAGAGGAGGTTAAACCAGAATCAGCAAAAAATCCTTTTGAAGATCTGGTCAATAAGGTTTCAGAAGTTAATAATAATGTCAAGAGTATAATAAACTCTCTTTCAAAGAGAAATAAGGAAGAGAAAAAGAAAGAGGAAGAGCAAAGACTTTCTATAGACAGACAGAAAAAGGTACAAAAAGAAAATAGAGAAGAAAGAAAGAAGAGTGCATCAAAAATACCAAGTGTTTTGAAAAAAGCACTTAAACCTGTCAAGGGTATTCTTGATATTCTTGGCGATCTTTTTAAAAAGATTGCTCTTGGAACTTTGATAATGGAAATTATTAGGTTTTTGGAGGATCCTGCTAAGTACTTCCAATCAATGGTTGACTGGTTAAATGGACTCATAGAAAGAGTTGAAGATGGAATAAAAGACATTGTAAACAACATATTGGTAAAACCTATTAATACTCAAATTGAAAAATTCAATGCTGGTCTGAATGAGATTATAAAACAGATAAATGAAGCATTTAACAAAATTCCTTTTGTTGATATACCAGATATACCACAGGCAAGAATTCCATTAGTGCCTTCTATAGGGAAAGATGTGAAATTTATTCCCAGAATAACAATGGGCAATCCATTTGGTGAACCTAAATCACCTAAATCCGAAGAAGTGGATGGTACTGAAGGACCAGTAAGAGCAGAATCTACTCCCACAAATACCATAATGCAACAATCATCATCAAATCTATTTGAACTCATTGCTGGAGGGGAAGGTGGAATTGATTCTGTAAATAGAGGAACTGCTGGAGATACTCCTGGTGGCGTTAAATCTGTCTTAGGTAAGTCTTCTGCAGAACTTACAGTTGATGAAGTCCATTCCGCGCAGCAAGCAGGTAAGATTTTTGCGATTGGTAAATATCAAATTACGCCAGTTGCGATGCCTGGATTTAGGAGATGGTTGCAATCTCAGGGAATTGATACGTCTACGACAAAATTTAATGAAGCAACGCAAGACAAATATAAAGAATATACTGTTAACGTTAAGAGACCAGATGTTGGTAGGTATTTAACTGGTGCTGAAGGATCATCTTTAGAAAAAGCACAAATGGCATTAGCAGCAGAATTTGCATCGGTTGGTGTTCCTCGTGATATGAAAAAAGGTGAATATGGTGGGGGTTGGCCAAGGAGAGACATTAAAAAGGGAGAAAGTTTATACTCTGGGGCAGCAGGCAATAGAGCTTCTATTTCTCCTGAAAAAGTAGAGGCAGCATTAGATGCTGCAAGACAAATGGGACAGTCTAATAAGTCTAATACAAACTCTTTTGTACCTAGCAGTTCTTCAGAAGATCTACTTCCTAGCAGTTCTTCTAATCGTATTCCATCTAATACAAACTCTTTTGCACCTAGTAGTTCTTCTAATCGTATTCCATCTAATACAAACTCTTTTGTACCTAGCAGTTCTTCAGAAGATCTACTTCCTAGCAGTTCTTCAGAAGATCTACTTCCTAGCAGTTCTTCTAATCGTATTCCATCTAATACAAACTCTTTTGTACCTAGCAGTTCTTCTAATCGTATTCCATCTAATACAAACTCTTTTGTACCTAGCAGTTCTTCTAATCGTATTCCATCTAATAGTAATGAAAAAACCATTGCAGAAATTTCACCTACACCCACTAAAAAGGTAAATCCACCATTACCACCAAATAGTGGTTATTCTATGT
>Ga0208645_1003224_pt1 | contig 12220 bp, 15 predicted proteins | sample VirMetDEL_Sep_01_FD_184519 | JGI IMG/M metagenome (GOLD analysis project Ga0208645, IMG submission 184519) | Aqueous microbial communities from the Delaware River and Bay under freshwater to marine salinity gradient to study organic matter... | ecosystem: Environmental > Aquatic > Marine >...
AAACCTAAGCGCACTCCGGGTGGCTCTAAGAAGTTCGTAGTGGTTGCCAAAGAAGGCGACAAGACCAAGACTATTCGTTTTGGTGATCCTAATATGACGATCAAGAAAGACCAACCTGCTCGTCGTAGGAGCTTTAGGGCTCGTCACAAATGTGACACTAACCCACCAAGTAAGCTAACTGCTCGTTATTGGTCATGTAAAAAATGGTAACACTTGACTTTTTAGTCAAAATGTGGTATACTAATACATATATACACTAAGGTATTCTCATGACATACTTACAACTTGTCAATAATGTTCTTAAGCGTCTTAGGGAGCGTACTGTTTCTACTGTGGAAGAAACGGCTTACTCTACGTTGATTAGTATTTTAATTAACGATGCTAAGGAAGAAGTAGAAAATGCATGGGCGTGGTCTGCTTTACGTGAGACACTAACGGTAACAACAGTAGCTGACACATTTAACTATGAGCTTAACGGCACACAAAATCGCCTTACTGTTCTTGATGCTTTAAACGACTCTGACAATTTCTTCTTGCAGTACAAAGAAGCACACGAGATGAATAATTTGTTTTTAAACTCTACCCCTTCTCGTGAGACACCAAGGTACTACTCATTTAACGGGGTGTCATCTGATGGTGACACTTTGATTGATCTGTATCCAATTCCAAATGGTGTTTATACGTTACGGTTTAATGTGATTAAACGAACTGCAGATTTAGCTACAGATTCAGATACATTAACCATTCCTTCTCAACCTGTTATACATTTGGCATATGCTAAAGCAGTAGAGGAGCGTGGAGAAGACGGAGGTGTTGCAGGTATGTCAGCGTACAATACTGCACAGCGGGCTATTTCAGACGCTATTGCACTTGATGCCGCTAAACACCCTGAAGAAACAATCTGGTATACCGTATGACCAAGCCCTTACAGTCAGCCAGTATTGCCGCACCGGGCTTCTTTGGATTAAACACCCAAGAGTCTGGTATTACGCTTGAGTCTGGCTTTGCATTACAAGCTACCAACTGTGTAATTGATAAGTTTGGACGTTTAGGTGCTCGTAAAGGATGGGTATTTTTAGACGAGTCTACTGGTGTTGGTCTTCAAGGTATGCATCGGTTTGTTGATATTGATGCAACTGAATACTTTGGTGCGTGGTCAGATACAAACTTTTACATTTACTCTGCAGGCACACTAACGTCTGTTACATACTCAGGATCACAGTCGATTACTGAAGGTAACTGGCAGGCTGTGACACTAAATGATGCGGCATACTTGTTCCAAGCAGGATACGAACCATTATTCTTTGACACTGTTTCAGGTGAAGTCAAAGATATGAGCGATGCATTAAGTACCGCTACAGTTACAATTAATTCAAACTCAACGACTGCAACGGTTACACATACAAGTCATGGGTTTACATCAGGCAATCCTGTTACAATCAGTGGTGCTAATGAAGCTGTCTTTAATGGTACGTTTACTGTTACGGTGACAGGCACAAACACCTATACGTATACAATGCCAAGTTCTAATTCTAACAACCCTGCTACAGGTACAATTACAGCCGCTTGGTATCATGATGTACCTCCTGAAGCAAACGTAGCATTGTCAGCTTATGGTCGCATTTGGGCGGCATCGACAGCTACTAACAAAACAACATTGTATTGGTCTAACTTGCTTGACGGCACAGACTGGGATGGAGGCACAGCAGGACGTTTAGACATTTCTGGTATTCTTGTGTACGGCAACGATGAGATTATTGCATTAGGCGCACACAATGGTTTCTTAATTGTCTTCTGTAAAAACAACATTATTATCTTTGGTGACAGCGATACTGCTCAAACCTACCTTGACCCTACGACACTACAACTGGTAGAAGTTATTAACGGTGTTGGGTGTATTGCAAGAGACAGCTTACAGAACACAGGTACAGATATTTTATTCTTGTCTGACTCAGGCTTGATGTCGTTAGGTCGAGTCATTCAAGAGAAGTCAACACCAATGCGTGACTTGTCAAGAAACGTGCGTGATGATTTGGTACAGTTAATTGAGTCTGAGACACCTGCTAATATTAAGTCAACATACTCAGCAACCAATGCATTCTATTTACTTGCATTCCCAACAACTAAGCAAGTGTACTGTTTTGACATGAGGGGCCCATTACAAGATGGCTCTGCTCGTGTAACCATCTGGAACAACATGGAGTTCACTGACTGGCTTGGGTTTGATGGTGAAGTATACATGACTCATGCAGATGGTCTTGCTAGATACTCAGGCTACCAAGACAATGGTCAGTCATATCGTATGGTGTACTTTACAAACTACTTTGATCTTGGTGCGGCATCACAAACAAAGATCCTCAAGCGTCTGTCTATGACCGTTATTGGAGCTACAGGACAGGACTTTGTTGTTAAGTCAGGGTTTGACTACAGTGACCAGTACAACTCCTATCCGCTGACAGTACGTACAGGCACAGTGTACGAGTATAACATTACTGAGTACAACATTGGTGAATACTCAGGTGGCACATTGGTTGACACAGTACGTGCTCCGGGATCAGGCAGTGGATCAGTATTACAATTAGGATTTGAAGCAGACCTTAACGGTGGTGCTTTGTCAATTCAAAAGATGGATGTCTATGTTAAACAAGGTAGGACAATCTAATGAGTTCATATACTAAATCAACAGACTTTGCTTCTAAAGATGCACTGCTCACAGGTAACCCACTTAAGGTTGTCAAAGGAACAGAAATTGACGATGAGTTCAATGCTATTCAAACAGCAATAAACTCTAAAGCAGACACTAACTCTCCTGCACTTTCTGGCACACCTACGGCCCCTACAGCATCTGCAGGAACATCAACAACACAGATTGCAACAACAGCATTTGTGGATAATACTTATGCTCCTATTGCATCACCTACGTTGACTGGTACACCCTTAGCTCCAACAGCTACAGCAGGTACAAATACAACACAGATTGCTACGACTGCTTTTGTTACTACCGCTATTGATGCTATTCCAGACCTAGAGTATGCATCGCAAACAACCAAAGGTGGTGCAAGAATTTATATTTCTGGTGGTGATCTTTACATTTACACTCAGGACTAATCATGGCTATTGTTGTAAACGGTGCAGTATTAGATTGGTATCAAGAAGCAGTATATCTTAACGGTACTGCGGTAAGTACGCCTGATTCACCGGGAGATGTTTATTTTAACGGTACTCGTGTGTTTGGTCTGACTAGTCCTGCATTTAGCTCAGAGACTACACTAACTACATTAAACCTTGCTCCTGATTCTTCTGATATTGAAAACTGGGTATCTGGATTAACAACAGAAATTACAGATGCGTTTCATTCACACAGCTATGCTCAAGGGCCGGGGACAGATACAATCTATAGAATGTATTTAAAAGAAGGCTACCGATGGGTTACAGGTGATGGAACATTTGTAGGTAGCGCAAGCCCCGGAACTCAAGTTGATGCATACTCTGGTAAATCTGTCACAGGATTTAATACTTCACATAACGGTGGAGTAAGCGGCACACTACGTAGAGACGATGGCGTTTGATTAAAACACCAGTAGCAATACAACCTGCATACACGATTTATTATGAGTGGTTTGAAGACAAGGTTTGGACTCACGCAGATGTACACAAATGGACACCTAAGATTGCCAAAGAGTTCAAAGAAGTACACGGACTATTGAACATCATAGCAGGACAACCCTTTTTCTGTCTGGTTGACAATCCTAAACTCACAAAGTTTGTAAAACAATTAGGATACAAATTTGTAACAGATGCAAATTGCATCGACAATGTAAAACGGAGCATATATAGATATGGGTAGCGTAGTAAGTGGACTGTTCGGCAAGGGCGGTTCTGGTACCGCAGGAGAAGCCGTAGCACGAGCTAGAGAACTTGCTCCGGGTGCTAGGTTTAATCCTTATGCCGTTCGTACAGGAACAGGTACAACAGGATACAGAGGTGACGGTCAGTTCTATTCAGAGTTGTCTCAGCCGTATCAAGATCTCTTAGGAACCACCTTAGGTGGTGCTCAAGGACTCTTTGAGCAGTTTGGTTCCTTTGATCCTAGCCAACGTGCGGCAGATATCTACCAACAGCAGGCGGCATTACTTCAGCCTTCTTTTGAACAACAAGCCACACAACTCCAAAGCAGACTCTTTGGCGGGGGTAGGCTAGGTCTACGTCTTGCAGGCGAGTCACAGGGCTTAGGAGCAGGATCAGGCATGGTTCAGCCAGACGCTTTAGGACTAGGACAAGCACAACAGCAAACCTTAGCACAACTAGCGGCAGGTTCACGTCAGCAAGCCTTTGGTGAACAACAGCAACTAGGCCAAATGGCGGCACAAGCGTTGCAGTCAGGTATGGGCATTAGTGGCCTTGAGCAATCCCTCATGGGTATGGGTCTTAATGCAGAACAAGCTCGTGCGGCGGCATCCTTGGGTGCTATGCAGGCTGAATTGGCTCCTTACGCAACTAAGGCTCAGATGGAGCAACAGCAACAACAAGCCGGTGCAGGATTCTTTGGTGGTCTTCTTGGTTCAGCCGCACAAGGATATGGTACTTATGCAGGACTTGCGGCGGCTTCTGATGTCCGACTCAAGGATAACATCACTCATGTAGACACACTACCGAACGGTATTAAGCTCTATACTTGGGAATGGAAAGAAAAGCGTAACGAACCAACATTCGGTGTACTAGCACAGGAAGTACAGCAAGTGCTCCCTGAGGCTGTCATTGAGCATCCAGATGGATACTTAATGGTCAACTACGCACATCCAGAGTTACAAGGAGTACACTAATGGCTAAACCAGATTCAGTATACTCTTTGTTTGGGCTCAAAGATCCGCAAGAGACTGCTAGAGAATATTACAAGCAAGCATTTGCTTATAAGCCCGGAAATGATCCATACGCACAAGCGGGTGCAGGCTTTGGTAAATTATTTACCGCTTTCTTAGGTGTTCCTGACGTAATTGAAGAGCAAGCTAAGTTACAAGAGATTGCCAAAGGGTACCAAGAGGGAAACCTTCAGAACATGGCTGAGACCTATACTCGTCTTCAGGAAGCAGGAGCACCTGCGGCAACTTTAAATAAATTGTCTGCTGACATTACAGCCGCTTCTGAAGCCTTCAATGTTCGTGCTGAAGCACAACGTGAGAAAGAGCGTCAGGCTAAAGCAAGAGAACAAGCCGTAGCTTTTATCTCTCAAACGAATCCTGATCTTGGTAACTTAGTTGCTTCTGGAGCAATGGATGTCAAGGATGGTATTGAGGCTGTTCGGAAGGCACAAGAACCAATTAAAGTTGGAGATGTCTTAGGAAACATTGATCCGAAGACAAAAAAGTTTAATGAAATCTATGATGCTCGTCAACGTAAGCCAAACACAACCTATGAAATCTTGACAGAGGCTCAAAAGAATCAACTAGGTATTACTGCACCGGGACTGTATCAGCGTGGTAGTGATGGTAAGGTGTCTCGTATTGCAGGGGCTGATTTACCACAACTTGGCACAATCCCTCAAGGGTACCAAGTAATTGTTGATACGGATGAACAAAATCGTCCTTTGATCTCTATGCAACCTATTCCGGGATCACCTCAAGAACGAGAACTACAACAATCTAAAGACGCTATTAGAGCCGGTAAGCGTGGTAAGGCAACAAAGTTTACTCAGGTTGTTGCTCCGTCAATTGATCTTGCCATTGAAATTGCAGAAGATCCAGATAACTGGGCTACCGGGAAATCAGGGGCGTTCATTGAGCAACTTGGGAAACTCTCAGGTGGTATCATCAGTGCTGAAACAAGTCGTCTTGCATTAACAGAACAATTGACAACCATTAGGGCAAACATTGGTTTCGACAGACTGCAGAAGATGCGTGATGAATCACCGACTGGTGGTGCTCTTGGTCAGGTAGCCTTGCAGGAACTCTATGCACTTCAGAGTTCGATTGCTCCGTTGAACCCCAACATGAAAGACACAGAGTTGGTTGCTAGTTTGAACAAAGTCAAAGACACCTACCGTAAGGCTGTAGAAGCTGTTGCTAATGACTTGACAGATGAGCAATTGATTGCAGAAGGTCTAGGGGACTTGATTCCATTCAGGACTGCCAATCGGAACCCTGATGGATCATACACACCTTTGGAGCCTGCAGATGACACTTTTGACATCACAAGTCTCCCTCAAGAAGTTCAAGATACTTGGGAGTTTATGACTGAAGACGAACGTGCTCTTTGGAGGTAGTGTTTGTGACTAAAGAACAACAAAGAGTTTTAGCATTGGCTAAAGCACGTAAACGGAAAGCTGAAGCCGAAAGAACAACTCAAGTTACACCTGAGCAACCTCAAGAACCTGCAAAGCCACAAGTCCAGTATACTCAAGAGCCTTATGTAGAGCCTGAGATGGCTGATGCACTTACAGTGTCTGAAACAGGCGTTGAGAGCACACCAGAAGCCGCTAAAGCGACGATCAGGAATGTCCTGCAGGGTATGTCCTTTGGGACTGCTGATGAGGCTGAGGCGGCCTTACGTTCAGCCTTTGGTGACAGAGGGTACCAAGAGAATCTAGACGTGATTCGTCAAGAGATGAAAGCCTACGCTGAAGCTAACCCCGGTTCTGCATTGTCTCAGGAACTCATTGGTGCCGTCATGACGCCTGCAGGTCTTTTGAAAGCACCTGCATATATTGAAAGAGCCGCCCCGGTAATTCGTGGGGGTATCAAAGGCGGTACTGGTGGTTTTCTGTATGGATTCGGAAGTGCTGAAGGTGATCTAGCTCAACGGACAGAAGAAGGTCTTGTTGGTGCAGGAGCCGGTGTTATCATTGGTGCTCCTTTGGAGAAAGCTGTCAGTCTTCTTGGTAACGCTAAGCTCAACAAACAGATCAAAGCGCAATCACGGGCACCTGATCTTGATCGTCTTAAATCAATTAAAGATGCCGCCTATGAAGCTGTCGATCAGACTAACTTTGCTATCGGCCCCGGAGAAGCGCAACAGATCTTCCAAAGGGCTTCTAAAGTTGCTGATGAAGCATTCTACACACCTATGCCCGGTACAGCGACAGCCGTCGACAAAGCCAAGAAGCTATTGCAAGACCTGACAACCAAAGGAATGACCTTAGGTAATTCTGAGCAAGTTCGTCGTCGTTTGTTTAAACTTGCTGAAGACAAGACTGACGGGTACATTGTACGCCAAATGATTAATGAGTTTGACGATGTCATTGAAGACTCATTGGCTAAAAGCCAGATTCCACAACTACAGATTGCTCGTGAGGCTAACCGTAAGTACAAAAACTCTGAAGCAATTTCAGAGGCGTTTGAGAAGGTTGATATCAAGGTTGGTAGACGTACTGAAGGGTACCGTAAGGTTGCCCAGAGTCTGTTGAATAATCAACGTCAGATGAAGTATTTTACTGATGCTGAAAAACAAGTTCTACAAGCAATGGCTGACGGTACTGCTTCACAACGACTACTGAACACCTTAGGACGCTTTGACTTCAGTGCGAAAGGTCTGGCCGGTGCAATCAACCTATTTACACTTGCAAGCGCACCTTGGACAGCATTGTTGTTCGTAGGCACTGGCGGAGCTAAGTACATGGCTGACCGTAAGGCTATTGCGGCGGCACAGAAGTTGATTGCTAAAGCCGGTGGTGTAGAAGCTGTCAAGAAAGCCTCACAGAACCCTAACATAGGTACTGCATCTGTCGGTGGTGTGACTGCTGACCAGATTCGTGAAGCTCTGGCCTTGGAAGAGGAGAGTAACTGATGGCTTTAAAAGGCCTATTTGATACTGCTTACGGTGTAGGTCAAGATCTGTATGGCGGTTTACAGGATTACCGTCAGGGTCTAATGAATGTCGAACGTGAGTTTCAATCAGGTGATCGTAACGTCGGTGAATATATCTTAGGCACTGGATACTACGGTGTCGCTAAACCTATTGAAGAACTATTCTCTTACTTTATTCCTGATCCAATTGAAGAAGCCATCGGCAGTGCCGCTCAATACGGCATGGAAGCTACCGGATTAGATGAGGCATTACAATCATTAGACCCAGACACACGTAGGGCCGCTGAGGAGGCCTTTGGACTCTTTGGTATACTCTCCCCCGCCGGTGCAGTTAAAGGGCAGTTAGGAAGCCGTGCAGTGGCTAAAGGTGCTCCTGATACACGGACAGCTAGAGAAAGAGCTAGAGCCGGTATGGTTTCGTCTAACTTTGACGTAATTATTGATAACTTCTACGATCCGAATACAAAGACCTATCCCGGACTCCGTGGTGATACCTCATTTGATAAAGCAGGGCGTAAGTTAATGGGCCTTGCTGAGTGGGGCACTAAAGGTATTGCCCGTACTGCCAAGTTAGCTTTTAATCCTGTAACTCGTGCAAGGTTTATGGAAACAGGTGTAACCCCTGTAGCCACTGATGCATACAAAAAGTTAGCTCAGTTAGAAGCCAAGATTGAAGCAATGCCTGCAGGCGAGGCTAAAGATGCTTTGGTGAAGCAACACAACGAAGCGTTAGAAACAATCACATCTCAAATGCAACAAATGGGTAACATTGGAGTACAAGCAGGAACTAAACCGCTCAAACGTAATGTACCTCGTGAGTTTGTTGAACGAGCCGCTATGGAAGGCACACCAATTTACAAGAGTAAAGCAGAGCTTGGTGATAACTGGTTTGATGCATCTTCAGGAACTAAAGGAAACGTAGGGCCGCTTAGTCCAGAAGTCAGTAAGTTTGTAGGCGACTACATAGAACAAGCATGGCGTGGTTCTGGTTTAGATATGGATAGGGCTAAGATTCTTGTCAAAGCTCCCTCAGGCCGACTCACAGGCGATCATTGGGCTTCTATGGCATTCAACGCTCAAGTTAATGCTATTGAACGTGCCTTTAGAGAAACAACAGGACGTAAGAGATATGTAAGCGGTGAGATTGTACGTAAGGAGTCTGGCCCAGATACGTGGCGTACTGGAGACCTTGAGCCTGACGTAGCTGAAAAACGTGTCTTAGGGGGCACGACAGAGACGACTATAGCACCTAAAGGTGGTTTCTACGATGTTGAAATTAACGGAGACCGTATTGAGCTAGTCCCAGATATTGATGGACTACGGAAAGCCCTTGAGGAAACTAGGGTTACCCGTGATGCTGATGGTAAGTTGTCAGGAGATGAGAAACTTGTTAAAACCTACGGCAAGGATTCCCCTAAGAACTTCAACATTGTTGGTCAAGATGACAAAGGCGTTTGGGTTAGTTTTTCACATCCTGCCCGTGCTAAAGTAGAAGGTGGGATGAACATATTACTACGTGTGGAGCCAGATGGAACTCTAACAAGTATTGCATCTGATCTTCATGATTTTGGTGATAAATTACCGGGCATCAATAAACTACTAGATGATGCACTTCCTAATCAAGTGCTTGCAACAACACCACCTATGCAATCTAATGTGTTCAGTCTGTCTAGCTTACGTAGTAATAAGAAAGACAATGTACCATTAAAAGAAGAGTATGGTGAGTCGGTTGAAGAGAAGCTAATTGACAAGCCTGCACCTCAGCTTTCAGAAGCACAAGGTAGGGCAGAGCTTGATGTCTTAGGTGATCTTCAGCCATCTAAAGCAGAGATTGCTCGTCAAACCATCCCTGTCGCACAGAATGTAGCTTTCACAACAAATGTGTTAGACCCTGATGAAGACTTCCAACTTGATCCAGATTTGTTCGGCCCATAAAAAAAGCCCCTTACGGGGCCATAAGTTGAGCGAACGACCTACTCAAAAACGTCAAACACATCCCCGATCATAATTTTAACAAAGGGGATGTTAATCACAAACCCATCAAAGAAGTACACTTGGGCATCCCCAATCTCCTCCTGTTCTTTCCAACCTAACACTGGCTGACTCTGGACTGTTTCAATGGACAGCCCGAATACGTGATGAAATCTTGCCGCTATCATACTGCTACCGCCTTATACATATGTTGTGCATTTCCTGTGTACGCTGAGGCACTCCCTGTCTTCATGTATGCCTGTTCAATTGCTGACTTCTCACTCAAAGCCCTGTAGACACCAATGTATCTTTGGCCGCAATAGACTTCATACAATCTTACCATCCCCAGTCATCTCCTTCTAAACCATGTGCGTTGTAGTCGGTTACTCGCTTCTCAAAGAAGTTACTCATAGACGATCCGCCTAGTAGCTCCTCCATCCACGGCAGAGGATTCTCCTTAACCTTCCAGTTCGTCTTGAGACCAAGTTGGAGTAAACGTCTGTCTGCGAGGTAGCGAATGTACTGCTTGACATCTGCCGCCGTGAGACCTTCCAAGTCACCCATCTCATACGCAAGATCAATAACCTTGTCTTCAAGTTTGACTGCAGTACGGAACATCTCGTAGATATCTTTCTTAAAGTCATCATTAACAATTCGTGGATGTTCATCACAGAACTCCCTAAACAACTTAGCCATTCCTTCAGCGTGTTGGCTTTCATCTCGTACAGACCATTCGACGACTGTACACATCCCCGGCATCTTACCGTATCTCTGGTAGTTCAAGAGCATTGCAAAGGCACTGAACAACGACATACCTTCATTTAACACTGAACGTGCAATTGCAAGGGCTGTGCCGCTGATAGAATTTACGTCTAATCCGGACATGAACTCCAGTTTTGCAGACATTTGCTGATACTCAAGGAACGCTGTGAACTCCTCCTCAGGTAACCCTAGGGTGTCATTTAGGAGGGCGTAGGCTCTTTGGTGGATAAATTCACGACTTGCAAAGGCCGTAAGCATTGCCCTGATCTCATTGTTCTTAAACTTGGGTATATAATATTCCAGATAGTTTGTCCCGACCGCAACGTCACTTTGCGTAAATAACCGCAGGATCTGGGTAATGTGGTGCTTCTCTTGCTCCGATAGTGCCCCGGATTTCCAATGGTTGACATCTGTCTGCAGTTCCAATTCATCTTCAATCCAATGTATCCTTTCGTGTTCTGTTGCGTACTTAACTGCCCAAGGGTAGCTAAAGGGTTTGTAGGTTACGTTCGCTTCTAATAGACTCATACTAATCGTGTCTCTCTTGTTTTTTCTTCAGCTTCTTTTAAATAGAATACTGTTTTGTAACGTAGGTATGCACTCATACATTCCAACATATCTTTAATTACCGCGCGTTTTTGGTCGGCAACAGGATCAAAACTATTCTCTTTGAGGCTAGTCTCTAACTCATAAATGTTTTGAACCATTTTGTCTAGTTGATCGGCGTCGAGCTTTTCATACACCATTTTCTAATTCTCCTTGGTTCTGGTAGATGACATTCATCAGGTTGTTATTATGATATTGTAACCTTTCTACCTCATCCTGTAAAGTCTGAACGTGATCAAAGCAGTCATTCAGTATCCGCTTGTTAAACGGGTCACTGTCCTTAATCAAATTCAGGCGTTGTAGTAGGTTCGTTGTCTTCTCTTTCATTTTCATCCTCAAACTTGTAAAGGTCATTTTCTTTATCTAGTGCCATCTCTAGTAAACGTGTGAGGCCAACCTCAACCAACAAACGTGTAGCTTCTACGTCTGTTACAATCTCTAGGTTAGCAGAGCCATCTTCATTCTCTTCTAAGCGTTTGACTTCAATCAATCCGGTTTGCATATTCTCTCCTACCCCTGACAACTCACACAGACTTCATCATCCTCAAAGTCCTTCAGAGCATTACGGTCTACTTTAGTCCCAACCTTCTCCGCTGTAACACCTGCAGTCGTGCGTAAATAATATAATCCCTTAAGCCCTTCCTTCCACGCCTTGAGGTGTACCTGATTGACAATAGCCTTGTCAGTACCCGATGGGAAGAACACGTTAACACTCTGCCCCTGACATATAAACTCTTGTCTTTTGGCGGCGTGTTCGACGACCCATCCCTGATCGAGTTCAAATGCTGTCTTAAATGTAGCCTTCTCGTCGTCGGAGAGGAACTCCAAGTGCTGTACAGAGCCTTCATTTTCAAGAATACTTTGCCATACCTTCTTGGTGTTCTGGTTATACTCATCTAGAAGTTCCTCCAAGTACGGATTGCGAACAGTATGACTACCGGCACGAGTACGATGCACAAAGCAGTTGCTAATGCGTGGTTCAATGCTAGCAGAACACCCACATAGGATACTAGAATTAGCGTTAGGAGCAACAGCCAACAGATGCATATTTCTAACACCATAACCCACTCCATCAGGACATT
>Ga0208645_1003225_pt1 | contig 12218 bp, 12 predicted proteins | sample VirMetDEL_Sep_01_FD_184519 | JGI IMG/M metagenome (GOLD analysis project Ga0208645, IMG submission 184519) | Aqueous microbial communities from the Delaware River and Bay under freshwater to marine salinity gradient to study organic matter... | ecosystem: Environmental > Aquatic > Marine >...
TTCACGGTAACCATTCAGGACAGAAAGTGTCCCGAATTGTCAACAACATGGAGTCAGAAGTGGTTTTGGAGTTGATGGACAAAATGCAGAAGGCCGGCGTTCCTCCTACGTCTTACATGTACGATGGCTTTCAAGTTCGTTCGCAAAATTATCAACAAATTGATCGTGTTCTGGCTGACTTCAATGCCACTAACAAATACGGACTCACTTTTATCCGTAAAGCCTACTCCTGTCCCATGTCCGAAGTTCCCCACCGGAAGCGCACCGACGAGGAAATCAAGTCATGTTTGGAACAGGCAACATGTCGTAGTATTGAGGAAGAGGACGAGTGGTTGGGCGGTTCAGACGAGGAAGAGGAGGAGGACACTGCTTTTTGCCCGATAAAATTTAGCAAAATCGTTGACCAGTATCCCGTGGTGGATAAAAAGGGTGTCGTGCTGTTCATGGCAAGTTCTGACCAAGAGATGCAACGCAAGAAAGTCTACTTCGAACGCTTTCATTGCCTCGTAAGTAAGCAGAAGATGATGGCGGAGCTGTTGGAAGACGGTTGGAACATATTCGCTATGTACAAACTTCGTGAATACTTCACTAACTTAACCTACATCGATAGCAAGGGTCGGGGCAAGCCTTTTATTACCTGGTGGTTAGAGCAACCTGATCGCCGCACCAAGCAGAAAATGGTCTTTATTCCCTACAGTCTGAGAAAACCTGATGTGCCCGATGGTGTTCTGAACCTGTTTACTGGGTTCAAGCATGAATATGATCCTGATTTCCAGGTTGACATGGGCAAGGTTGAGCCAATCCTGACCCACATCAAGGAGGTCTGGGTCAACACCAATGCCTTAGACGGTGATGATGAAGGTCTACTGGAATACGTCGTCAACTGGTTCGCTCACATCTTGCAGAAGCCCCAAACCAAGACAGGGGTTAACTTGACTGTCAAATCAGTTCGGCAAGGTGTGGGTAAGAACTCGGTTACTGACTTTTTCGGCCGCCACGTTTTAGGAGACCGTTACTTTAGGCAAGTTGCTGACATAGACCGCCTGCTGAGCAAGTTTAACAGTGCATCGGAGTACAGCTTACTAACGGTGATGGATGAGATTAGCAGCAAGGGTTCGGCTTTCAAAATGGCCGGTAGCCTCAAGGAATTCACTACGCGAACATATTTCGAGGTCGAACGCAAGGGGTTAGAGTCGTACCAAGCCATTGACTACAATAACTCCATCAAGTTTAGCAACGATGACTGGATTGTGCGCAAGGAAGTCGGCGATCGCCGGGAACTGTGCCTTGAGTGCTCCAGTAAGTACGTTACTGATGATAGCTATTGGCAACACCTCTACCGTCACGTACTCAACGATGAGCATGGGCTACACTTTTTCCACTACTTGATGCAGCGGGATTTGAGCAACTGGAACGTCAAAGCTGTCCCATCGACAGACTGGGGTGCCCGACTTGTCAATGGCAACGTTGACACTTACTTAGATACTCTGTGTCACATTGCACGCGATGTCAAGGAAGAGAAGTTCTACAGCACTCAGGAGATCATGGACATCTTTAATGGTTTGGCACCGGAACACAAGCACCGTGGCTATACCTCAGTTATCGGTTTCGGCAAGTCCTGGGCCCGTTATACAAACTGGGAACCAGTCCAAAAGCGTGTTGGGGGCCAACTTGAAAGGGGGTATTTCGTAAATCCAGAGATGCTATTGGAAACAGGCAGGTCGATTAATCGGGATCCCAACTGGACGATTTATTAGCCGAAACTCTGGTTGTGTGTGAGTTTGTCCCACATAGAGTCGCTAAATTAGTGATTTTTGAAGTTGGTGCTCTTATATAAAAAACCATTTCTGTTTTTTTATACAAAAACTTTGAGTTTTGGTCATTTAGCGACTCTACCTGTTACATCCGTTACACCAACGACTAACACAACCGAAGATTATTTATTTTCCTTTTTGTATCTGTGACAAACCTGATATTTTAACCTATATTATCTGTTACTATCTGTTACAAAGAAGAAAGAGTAGTAGAATAAGTAGAAAGGGTGCAAGGGAAGAACTGAGGAAGGGAGTAGGAGGGGGAGTTACTAATAGCAAGGTCCCAGAGGTCGGCGAAAAATTGATTCCCAGTTCTACCTTGACCGGGGGCATACTGCCCCCAAACCCCCTGCCCTCCCTGCCAATTAGGAGGGGTTCGGGGAACCTGGGTTCCCCGCTACCGCCGCTCACTGCGATCACTGCCCTCCAGACGACGCAGTAGGGCCTCAGCCTTCTTTTCAACTTTACGGTTGCCCTGCTGACGAGCCACAGCCAAGGCGGCCTTAGCACCTTGCTCAGTGGGCTTGCAGCTGCCCTTAGGTGCTACTGGATATTTAGGACGACCGTTCTTGGAGGGAACCAAGAACACTTGGGGTCCGCAGCGCTTCTGCTGCTCCTTGCGCTCCATACTACTCATAGCCGGTTTCCAGGACTTTGCGTTCTTAGGCGGCATATACTTTGGGCTCTAGAAAAATGAGCGACGACAATTTGATGGAATGGCTTGATAACAATAAGCAACAACTCGGCGATGGTCTCTACCTCGAGGGTTGCCAGCTTGCCCAGCAGGTACATAAGGACCGACAAAAACGACTGCACAACTATTTTTGGGGACAACTAGTGACCCAAGCCTCCACAGCCTTACACCATCACCCTGTGCAGAATGTTAGTCTGCGCTTTGTACACAACGAGGAGCTGGGAGACCTGGACTACAACCTAACCCTGAAGTTTACGGCCCAGCCACCCTTAGGTTACAGCGACGGTGATCCCATAGTCTGGACCTCCAGAGGCGGGTTCATGGATATATCTACAGGTGAGGAGGGGGATTGCAGCATTATGTTTGACTTCCTCACCAACAGTCTAGAGGTGACCTTTATCTCTTCGACAGCCGAGATTGACCAAGAACACATCAGACTCACAAACCATAAAGAGTTTCTAAAGTACTCCTGCTGTTTTCCCTTTCTTGAGCCGCTCTAAAAATTTAGGGGATTAAGGTATATGGAGCCCCTTGGTCCTCGTGACGTGAAACACGTGAAACATGTCTCTCTGCCCGCCAGCAACGGTAGCTCGTTTAGCCCTGATCAAAACACTTCAGTGCTCCGCTTTACTGTACCTAACAGCATTGCCTGTCTGCGTTCCGGCTCTCTGAGACTGATGGGTGACGCAACTGTTACCTATGACGGGGCTAGCCCCGCCCAAAATGAGGCTGTTCAATTCAACAACTGGGCTGGTCTGCAGAGCTTGATCTCTCAGGTCGATATCTACTCACTCAAGAGCGGTGTCCTTTTGGAGAGCCTCAAGAACTATGGACAGTACATGACCATGAAAAATAGCGCCGGAATGGGAGCTATCGATCTGGACTACCAGATTTACCATGAGAACCGTGCGGCTACAGGCCAGTACTTCACCCGAGTCGCCTCTCAGGCTTCTATCCCTTTCAGCATCGAGTTGATGAGTGGTCTGTCCCACAGCATCGATAACACCCCACTGGATTTGATCGGCGGTCTGAAGATTCAGATCACTCTGAACCAGAACAACCAGTTCCTCCAGAAAGCCGCCGCTCTCACCAACCAAGCTTCCGTAGCCCTGACTAACGTCCGTCTCACTGCCACCATGGTGACTCCCACACCCATGTGGGCTGCTAAGGCTGCTGAGAGCTTCGTTAAGTCGGGCGCCGTGGTGCCTTTCCCAAGCTTCGAGGTGTTTAACAGTCAGGTCACTGCCGACTCCCAGAGCATTAGCAAGAACATTAGCTACTCCAGACTGCGCTCTCTGTACTGGTCATATCTCACCGCTTCGGACAGCAATTCGGCTACCAGCGATAGCTTCAAGCTGCAGCCGAAGGACGTGACCCGTCTTGCCCTCAGCATGGACGGCATCCTTAAGCCTGTGAAGTACGAGATCTCGGCCCCTAGCATATACTCTGGTATTATAGCCGAAGCCTACAAGGTAACTAGTGCACCACTAGCTCGTCACTACCTGGAGGCTGTGTCGCTGAGCGACCGCCCCACTCTGGACCGTGTGTACACCAACATCGCCCGCGCCAACTTTAACCCCAGCAACAACGCCGGTACCCCTGCCAGCATCCAGCCAACCTTTGGTAACGGTTATCTTATCGATGACGAAGGCGCCAGTTTCGTGAACTCTACTATGCAGCTAGCCATCGAAGCTGCTAGTGGCACCTTCAGCTCCAACACACTGTTGTACATGGTTGAAGACTACGTAGCTGCTATGCGCATCCAGCCTAGCGGTATGATCTCGGTTAGCCACTAACTTGTCAGACAGAATGAAAATTTGATCTACTAAGCGGTGCAATGAATAAGTATGCTAACGGGAAGATCTACAAGGTGACCTCCCCAGATTACCCAGGGGAGATCTATGTGGGAAGCACAATAACAACTCTCAACCAGAGATGGAAAGTACATAAGTCAAGCAAAAACTGCCAGGCCAGTCGATATTTCCAGGAAACAGGCATTGATAGGTGGAAGATCGAGCTAATCTGCGACTATCCCTGCAGTTCTCTAGAGGCACTACGTGTCGAAGAACAACAATGGATAGACAGGCTAGGGGCTAACCTAAACCAGCAAAGAGCCTACCGGACCCCCGAACAACGCCTGCAACAGAAGAGAGAAGTTGAGCATCGCCACAGAGACCAAAAACTGCAACGCAACAAGCAATACTATCAACAGAACCGAGAGGCTTACTTGCAGAAACGGGCCGAACCCATTAGCTGCCCATGCGGAGTTACAGTAAGCAGGAGCCACATAGCTAGTCACCGCAGGTCTGCCCACCACAAGGCTTGGGAGGCAGTTGAGTTGTTTACTGAGTTACCCTTCTCGCAAGACCAAAAAAAACTGTAAGGCCTACCCCTTATAGTTTTGTCTTGAAATTTAGCAGCCGAAACTATAAGGGAAGATGGTTTTCAAATGTTGTACCGTATCGGGCTAAAAAAATAACGCTTTTGGCCACTTATGGGGCAAAAGCAAAGGTGATCTGACTCAACGTAGCCCCCCAACTGACTAGGAAGGGGGCCGCAAGAGGTGTTATTCTCTCGCGGCACTGATGGGCTTTTATGGCATCGTCTATCAATCCAGCTGAACGGGGGGGAGGACAAACCCACCGCCCACTTTTTCTAGAGAAATTTTTCTAAGTACTGTCTTCGTCATCTATTATTTCTTCATCAAGGTTGCGGTAAAATTTGTTTTTCCTGCAGTTGATGTGCAAGAAACATTTCGGGTTCGGTCCACCGTTGGGCGGTGGAGGATTAGGGCGGATAGCGTACTCGTACACTTCCTCGATGTTTTTGTGGTCCCCGATTTCGCTAAAGAGACACGCCTTCTCTTTGTTGTTGGAAAAGGGCCAAACGAACACGTCACTCAGATTGGCCCGAACCGCGGTGGGCATAAAGGTCAGCTTCTGACTGGTCAAAACTATGCTGACGTTGTCATGACGCGCGCGGATGATGTACTCGTTTATAAACGTGTTCGTTCTTCCCTTGATGTGTCCTGCCATATCATCAAAAATGATCAAAGTGCGGGGCATCTTGCCTTCGGTACAACCTGAAGTGCGTTGGTCCTCCACAATCTCCCTGAGCCTTGCCTCGTCGTAGTCGTCGATTATTCTGTCGGGGTTCAGTTTGAGAAGAGGCCAGGGATTGGCCTCAGCTGTGTTATCCTCCCTGGCTGTGGGGCTAAAGAGGTAGATGCGGTCAAAATACTGGTGGTACCACTTGGCTAGCATTCCCACCAAGGTGAAAGTCTTACCCGAGCCGGAACACCCCAAAAAGAGAGCGCGGAAAGGATGCTGTAACAAGTTTGGTGGATGGTCAGCCTCCTTGCTGGGTAGGTTAAGAATGGGCACACTGTAGTCTTCGTCCTGCTTGGACATGGCTTAACCTAGGCAGGAAAGTTTAGTTTAAGGTCCCAACCCTGAGCTCTGATGTAGGTGTCACGGGCACGAGCAGCTTCTTCGGGGGTATCAAAGGATCCAAGGCAATATTGTTGCTTGTTGTGTTGCAGGGTGGCGCTCCATTTGTCTCTTTTCCTACAGACACCGATATAACATGAGCTGTACTTTCCCTGACCTTTATCGCTGTTGTTGTACATTCGGGTGCAAACCTCCAAGTTTGAGATCCTGTTGTTGTTGGTGTCATGATCAATATGGTTCAGGCAGCTGTTGTTTTCAGTGTATTGTTTGTCAGTTACATCCCTATTTTGGCTGATATTGTAGACAAAGGCGTGCAATTTGAGGGCAGTTTGTTTGCCATTGACTTTGACATATGTTCTCCAGTAACCGTCACGTGCTTTGTACCACCTATGTTTCATTACCTCTGTCTCGAACTGAGGATCGATCGAAAAAGTGTAGTCCGGAAAGTTTAGGACAATACCCTTTCGGAAGAGATTGTGGGTTTTGATGTGTTGGTCCCTAGCTCTAGCAGCTTCAAGTTCCGTTTCGTAGTCGCCAAAACTTTGGCGTTTACGTCCCCTGCTACTAAATAGCGTGTACCCCCATCTTCCTGATCGTTTCTGGTATGTCCCAATCATTAATTAACGATTGAAGATTTTTTTAGGTCGTTAATCATATATACTAACCTGTCCTCGTTTCAGCAGCAGACGACGAACAAAGGCCACGTATGTGTAAAACTGCTTATTGACAGCAGGACCACTGTACTCCACCTGGAGCTGTACTTGCTTACCGCGGAGATCCATGGAACGACCTTTTCCGGCCAGACTACGGCCATACCAGATGTAAGTACCGTCAATGTTCTCATACGCGGTCAACTGAGAGTCAACACTGTGCAGGGCGGCCTTAAGCTCAGACATAGCCAACTGGGGTTTGGCTCGGACCACACTGACGGGCTGGTTAGGTGTAAGTTGTCCATCAATGCTCCACTGGTACTGAGTGGCACCATCTTTGACACCGTTAAACTTATTGCTATCAGTTAAACTAGCCCGAGCAGCCAGAGAGGCTGGAATCGATAGCAGGGCCACGCAGTCGCTGTGCTGGCACGAACCGTACAAGTCAAGCACAGCGGATGTCTCGCCCGAGGAGACGTTGTTAAGAGCTCGCTCGTAGGTGATAAAGTTAAGTGAGACACCGTCCTTGCTAAAGCGATCCTCTAGTTCGGCAGTGTAAACATCGCGAACATCATCAGGAAGACGCTTCTCCTTAAGCACGAGGTACCAATCACTGGCGATGTAGTCAGTAGTACCAGCTGCGGCGCGGACCACAATGGCGGCGGGGTTGAGTGTGAGTTCCATTTGGAAAGAGTCGCAGAGATAGAGAGGGAAGGTGCTATACTTAGCAAACAGCCCGGAAAAGACACCCAGGTTAATGTTGTACAGATGCTTAGGAGCTGTGGCAGCGGTAACGACTGCCTGTTCGCCGATGATATAGTCATTGATACCCTCTTGCACTATCTGCCGGTAGCCGTTAATACCATTAGCATTCTCGCTCAGGGCCAGCTTCATATTCGCAAACTCTTCGACATTGTTCACAGTCTCTACGATCTGACCATTCACCAAGATACGTATATCCCTGATCAAGGCGTAGATACCGGCGCCAAGGTTAAGAGTAGCGGACTGAGCATTATCGTCGGTGCAACCCTGGAGGGCAACACTGAGGTAACTCTCACTCAGAGCAGCGAAGTTAGTCTGCTGCGTGGGAACATCTATACGCACGACTTGCTCAGGGCTAAACTGGCTGCCGTTTGAGGGCGGAAAACGGTTCTCGCTGCCATTCATGGACATATACCAAAGGCCCTTAAAACTTTCTCGTGATCAGAACCATTGAGAATATTTGCTTTGTGCCCTTTGGGTGGGTGTTTGCTTCTCAAGGGGCTTGGGGTCTGGTTTAAATTTCTCGGGTTCCTTGGGTTTCTCTGTCGGTTCCTCCTTGGGTTTCTCAGGTTCCTTGGGTTTCTCAGCCTCCTCCTTGGGTTTTTGAGCCTCCATGAACTTGCTCAGAGTCTCATCCATCCTTTGCATCAGCCTCTCTTCTAGTTCCGATGGATCAAAGGCAGTCTTCGGAGGGCGGCCACGGCCACGCTTGGCAGCAACCTGTTCGGGATCTATAGGTTCACTCTTAGGCATCTCGGATACCGGCTGAGATGGGACCTTGTCATCAGGTTTGGGTTCAGCCGGGTGCCCTGCTGCTGCCTGCTCCGCTTTGATTTTTGCCCAGCGCTCCTTCATACGTTGGCGGCTGCGTTCATCAGCTGCCAGCTGCTTAGCGGTACGCTGTTTCTTAACCTTTAAAGCAGAACCCTGTGCTGAGGAGGAAGGGGCTTCTTGAGGGGCTTCTTGAGGCGCGGGTTCTTCTTGGGTCACTACTTTTCGGCTAGTCAAGGGCATGTTGCTTTGGTAGAGATATTTTCTTAATATTTTAACATACCCGAACCTCTCATGACCAAAGGAACGCACAGATCACTAACTTGATGCAACATAATTGGTCACAGCTATGTACTCTATGCTGCACCATACAGTTTGGTCGCTAGAGCCTACTGTGCGACGGGCTAACATCTCAGCATATGCTCGCGGAGGTATGCTTATCCCATTAGTTTTCCAAGTTTTGGGGTTGTCACTACTAACTTGTCCCCGCCAAGCGATATAGGGCGGCTTGTCGTACTCGCGGATCCGCAAAGCGAGTTCGGCCGTTCCAGAGCCACTGGAAGGCATCCAAGCAGATATATTCTCCACAAAACTCTCCTCGTAGCGACTATTGGCGAAATAACCATCCACGCTCCGGTTGTACGAGATGCCAGGCTCTATAGAATCGATGCTACGGTAAACGGTCCCTGCGCTGGGGGCATCAGCAATATCAATCTGGCCCTCGGCACCGGTTGTATGGGCACCGTTTTGCGACTCAGTGACCACTACACTGTTCACCACCATAAAAGACACATCGGTATCAATCCTCACCGCATCGGTGCCGGACATGTCCACTGTTGATGTTACAGGGTTGTATGACGAGTTAATACCCTTAATCAGTACCTGATTAGCACCACTCCCAGCCGAAACGTCGTCGGCGTTGTCGGAGTAAATCCAATACGCGATGTTGTTTTCGGCGATGGTGGGGGGTATGATGTTGTCACATTGCCCTAGCAGTTCAAAGTCACCAGACACTCCAGTAGCATAACAGTTCAGAGTCCCAATATCGGCACGCTTATTACGCCCCACCTTGATATCGGTAACGGTCCAAAATGGATTTGCAGCAGCACTCATTACCTTAGGGCAGAAAAAAGTTACCCGTTAAGGTAATGAGTCAATGGGACTATCAACACATCACTCTTGCTTCTTCCCCAGCTGGTGACAACACAGGTAACGACACAGCCGGGAACTTCACTAACAGATTCGGAACCAACCTGGTATTCCCCCCTAAGAGTGAAATCGATCTCACTGCCGCTCGGATCGACTTTGGACCGTTAACCGTAGAATGGCCAGCCGGAGCTGCTCTGAAGATTGACTGCAGTGATGATGGGGATCAGAGTTTCGAGGATACTACCATCGTCCTCTCGAAAGGGAGTGAGAGGCTCAATCCTTTTGACTTTGCAGCTCAGATGAGTAACCTGATCGCTGTCGGTATTCAGCAAAACTTTACCGGGGCTAATCGGACTGTGGAAGTCCGCCTCTCTTATAGCTATGAGAGCGGGTTCAGCTTTGACTATAAGTTACCCAATACTGACAGCAGCATCCTGCTGAACTTTAACAGCACAGGAGTTAACTTAGCCCCAGTTCTTGGTTTTGTAAGCGCCGCCTATGTCCGCCGAGGACAACTAAACGGTAGTATTGAGAGTGACTCCCGAGTTCCCCTTAACCCTGTGATCAAGCCTGCAGCAGGCGGACTTCAGGCTAGTTACTACAACACAGGTGTAAATGTGGAGCTGGTTAATCTGCCTTTAGATAACTTCTACGCTGTGGCCAACCCTTTAACTCCCAACGTTCCTAGTGTGGGTCAACCGGCCATTGTGAGAACCTTGGCCCTGCCTGAATTCCCCGACACCATCTTGCGCTGGGAAGCAAAAACCCAGAATTGGTTTAGCCTGCACAACTCCAACCGAATTGAGGTCAACAACCTACAAGCTCGGCTGACCAACATAGCAGGGTCAGTCTACGCTTGTGTGGATCCGACCGTGTTAGTAATGACTATCCGCAGTCCCCGTCGCTCGGATAGCAACACTGAGCACTGTGGGTGCAACTAGGGACCACAGCTCGCCGTTAAGATCCTTTACTCGGATCCTAATGTCGTTAAGATTCACGGGCGTCGAGTTATTCAGCGGTACCCAGATGAGAATAGGAGCTTCCCATTGCAGCACCCGTTGTCCGGGATGAGGTGGAAAAATAGTGCGTAGCAACCGGGGTTGCTGATCAATACTGGGGGTCACCAACCGGTTCTCCAGGGGTACGTTTTCCATCTCAATGTTGAGACACAATCCTAGGTTGTGGGCAGTGTTGTCAACTGCAGCGTTAGGACGAGAGTTATTGAAAGGGACAAAGTCGCTAACGAATTCAGGTCGCATTCCCTCACGTGTGAAGGTAGTATCACCATCGAACCCTTGACTGAAACCCATGTTGTTGGCCAAAACCTTACCGTTCTGTACGCCTTCAAACTCCAACCCGACCTCTATTACCTCGTCAGATGTGAATATGATACTGAATCCTATTTCAGGGGACCAGGTTACCTTCACGTTAAGATTAAAGGGTCCAGTCCCTTGGTTAAAAGCAGCTGAGATAGCATTCTGGACAACGTTGGCAAACGCAGGGGGAGTATAGACAGACCTGGGGATGGAGGCTTCGACCTCTCCTGCATCGCCGGTGTTAGGGTTATTAAGACTAATCCTAATAGTTGCACCCACCCCACTACTGATCCACAACGTCCCGAAGTCAAAGCGGGCCGACTGTAAAGCCAGCTCAGAGTAAGGGGGTAGTTCCAAGTTGGTGCCGAAACGAATGTCGTAGGAGGAGGCCACAGTACCAAGCAGGATGTTGACACCTGGATTCAGGGTGGGCAGCTGGCCGACCACCTGACTGATGAATGTACAGTTCTTATCCATGTATTACAGCAGTGATATTTTCTTGACGAGGTTAACAGATGAGTATTCTCGATTATCGGAACCGACTTGCTGCTTACGAAACCCTGCGCAACCAGATCGTTCAGGAAGAGCGTGCAGCCGACCAGGAGGAAACCCGTGGAGGGCAGAACGCAGGAGTGGACGTTCTACTGATGGACCCACTTCGTGAGAAGGCATGGGGTAAGGTCAAGGGAATCTACAACAAGCTGAAATCAAGGCTCACGGGACAAGACGTGCCCGAAGATGAGGATCTCGACATGGATACCATAAAGTCTGACCTTGACAACGCTTTTGGCAAAGTAAAGGATGGCCTGCGGGGGGTCAAAGACGGTGCCATGGATGCTTTGGAGGGCAGGGCTAAGGTACTTCCCGAAGCATACAACGATGTCAAAAGTAAGTTGAGCAGTTTTCGCGACCGGCTGAAGGGCAAGCAGGCTGCTGAGAACCCCGGTGAAAGTGAGCAGGGTCAGGAAATGCAGGACTTCGCCTCGGACATGGATGACCTGGCTCAGCCTTTCGGTCAAGCCCAAGATGCCGCAGGCCGTGCAGCCTCTGACTTGGACAACTGGAGACAAGAGTACCGTGATCAGGTGCAGAAGATGGCCGAGAGCAACCAGCAACAATCTGCTGCTGCAGAGGACGAGGCTGGACCTAGCACAGCTGGACCTAGTAGTGATACTCAAGCTTCCCTGGATGCTCAGGCAAAAACTAAGAGTGATCAGGAAGCCGCTGCTCAGCAAAGTGAAGACGAGCAACTAGCCAAAGCTAGAGCTCCAGCGGAAGAAGCACTGGCATCCGATGAGGCAGCTCTAGGTGAGGGGGCAGGTGAGGCTGCCGGGGAAGGAGCCGCAGAAGGAGCAGCTGAAGGAGCCGGTGACATTGGTATCGGAGAAGCTCTCGGGGCAGCCCTGGGCCCAGTCGGCTTGTTATCGGGCCTGGCTGGAGGAGTCTTCTCGTTGGTCAAGGGAATTCAGGCTGCACAGGCCGAAAAGAAGGAGGAAAACATACTCGCTCACTTGGCCATGCCTGTGGACGACCCCGTCGGGGCAGGCCGAGCGTTCGGCACCGAACAGATTTGAAGGACCTTCCTAGAACCTTGTTATTAGTAACTCCCCCCC
>Ga0208645_1003231_pt1 | contig 12192 bp, 20 predicted proteins | sample VirMetDEL_Sep_01_FD_184519 | JGI IMG/M metagenome (GOLD analysis project Ga0208645, IMG submission 184519) | Aqueous microbial communities from the Delaware River and Bay under freshwater to marine salinity gradient to study organic matter... | ecosystem: Environmental > Aquatic > Marine >...
TACCTTTATTAGTAAACCAATAACCCTCGTGGCGCCTAGCAAATTCTCTATCAATATACGCATACCATTTTTCTTTAAAATCATCTGGATATTGTTTCCAGTCAAATATTGTTTTAATTTTTTTTAATGCTTTAGGATACTCATGTACTTGCCATTTGTCGTAATCTTTATTAACATCTTTTTCTTTTGGTAACGCTATTTTTAAATTTTGTATTTCATAAACATCACCTATTTGACCAGTTTTAGATATAACAACAACATCATATTCTTTATTGTATCCATACTCCCATTTTTTAGATCTGTTTAATCTTTTTACTACATGAGGTTTTATATGATCAATTACTTTATATAAAGTTTGCTTATACATTATTTAGATCTTCTTTCTGCAAAACCTCCAAAAGCTTCTTTTTTCTTTTCTTCTTTTGGCTTGTCATTTAACATATCTTCTTCTTCTTTAATACGATTAAGTATTTCAAAAGCATCAAATATAGCTAGCTTTTTTGTAGCAGCTGCATTTTTTAATCTATCAGCTGATATGTCATCATCAGAATCAACTATAGCTTCTTTTGCAACTTTAATAAGTTCTTCAACCGCTCTGTGCCCAGCTTGGATTATATTCTTCTTCGTTTCCTTGACGTTCATGTTTTATTACAATATCATTTGATTTCATACAATATAGACGCTTACCATCAACTAAAAATTCATATTCACCAAAAGGTTTATACCCTACAAGGTCTCCCTCGTTGATTTCTAGCGCTTCTAAGACACTATTACCATATTTTAATACACCAATAAGGTTTTGTTCTAAAACATTATGTATTTCAACATTATCTCTGAGCGGTGCAACAAAACATCTATCACCAAAAGCCTTCCATTTATTTTTTCTTTTGTATAAATAAACTTGATCTTGTTGTACAAAATATAAACCATCTTTAAAATACGATTTACTATTTTTTTCTTCTCCTCTTACATTATACCATCTTCTAAATACATTATGATGAATCATTATTAAATCACCTTTTTTAACAGGTGTTTTATATGATAAAGGTACTTCTACTACTTTAGCTATATTATTTACAGCTTTAAAAGTTTCTAATTGAGTATTGATTATAAGGCTTTTGTCACCTACTTTAACTTCATTATTATATCGCTGACCGTAAGGTTCAACGATAAAATCAAAAACACTTTTCATTAATACTCTAAATCATACTCAACGGAGATTGCCATGTTAGAATTAAATTTCTTCCACGGCAATACCTCGTTGTTTTTTTTAATGTAAATGTTATAAGAATTATCTTCTTTATCAAAGAGTATATGAGATATAGTGTGACCTCCATACACCGATTGAGTTAGAGAATAATGCATCGCATCGGTTTTGTAATCAGTACCAATGCTGATTTTTCTAATAACAGATGGCATTACTCTTTAACCTCTTCTTTTTCTTGTTCTTCTTCTTTTTCGATAGGAGTGTAAGAACCGTCTTCAAGATTAATGTTAATCGATCCGTATTCTTTTTCTAGTTCTTTTTTAAAGTCTTCAGTTTCTTTGTTAACTTCATGGAACTTAGATAATACCGCGGTTTTTTGGGCTTCTAAAAATCCTACTTCATTTAATAACTTGTTTAGCTCTTTTTGAAAATTTTGGATTTTTTCTAATTGGTCTTTTTTGATATGCATATTAATTAAATTTGATTATTTGCCTATTGATTTAAATTTCTCTGCACCTCGTGAACCGAAATAGGCAACATAAACGGTTATAAGAAGTGATTTTAAAAGGTCTATCCAACCGGTATCAATACCAAATGATATATCAAACCCGTCTAATAGTATAAAAACAACAAGAGATAATGTTAAGAATATCAATGTCATTGGCCGAGTGTTTTTTGAGAGCCATGAATCGGATTTCATATCGCTTTCCCAGCGTTTTGATACCTCTTGTAATTCTATAGTGTCTTGCTCTAATAATTTAAGAGCTGTTTCTTTGTCTTGTGGTGGTAGGTCTGGATCCTTGTCTATAAGGTTTTTAACCATACCTAATGCGCCTTGATCAGGCAGTATATCTCCTATCACATTTATAATACCTGATTTACCTAGTAGAAATTTTCCTACTTTAGTATCTTTAAATTTCTTTTTTGGTTGTGACATAATTATTCTGCTTTATATGCGGGTGCTTCCCACGGTAAAGTTTTATCACCTTCATCAAAAGATGATCTTAAATATTTTTTACCCTTCCAGTACATTGCTTTTTCATCATAATCTAAATCTCCACGAGCCATTTGATGTATGTGAACATTTTCGTGATTAATGGTTTCAGTTATTAAATCTGGATCGGTTACGTTTTTATTAATTAAAATATTTCCACGCTTATCAGCTCTACCTATAACATCATCTTCTTCAAACTCTACATTTACTATTGGTGTAGGAAATTTACTAAAAGGTGGTTTAAGTTTAAAAGCCATTACTTTCCTGGAAACATTTTGTTTAATACATTTTTACGCTGTTCACAGCCACAAGGTATATTTAAACCTTGTGAAACTGTGTCAACGATTTTTTTAATTCCAGTAGCTTTAGTAAAAGATTCTATCTTATCACCTAAGCCTCTTGGTTTCATTACGAGAATACTACTTGAGAAACTGTAATACCTGATGGTAAAGCAACTTTAGCTTTTACACCACCTGGGTTAGCTGTTAATGCATAGTTGATTGCATCTCTTACTGAAGGAGTTGTTCCTACTGAAGCGTGAGTAATAGTAACTTCGTCAAGAACACCACCGTTCAATTTGATTACTGTAGTTGTTGCTGAAGCAGCGTCTACTCCTACAATACTATCTACTCCGATTAAAATGTCTCCACCTTCAAGTCCAGCTCCCGATGAATAAATTGAGATAAATTTTGCCATAATTTTGATTTTTGTTTGTTGTTAATGATTGTTGATTGTTATTGATTATTTATATTGTTTTAAAATTTTATTTATACCTTTGCTTTTAGAGCTGTGAATACCTTTATTTGGTCCATCATTCGTTGTCCCATAAAGCTGTTTAAAATTAGCATATATAGGAGTTGATCTAGAGTATGTAGTAGGAGAGTTTGCGATTCTACTTCTACCACCAGGAGCGTCTGGATTTTTATATGAAGGTGTAGTATCGCCTGTTCGACCACCACCAATATTGCCATAAGTTCTACCTTTTAAATCCGTTTTAGATTTTACTTCAGGTATATTATTTTTTCTCCTTGTTGCATTAGCAGCTTTGTTACCATATCTTCCAGCAATATCATGAAAATCTTTTAAAACCTTTTGTCCTAAACCTGCACTTGAATTATTTTGTACTAAATTTTTAAATGTTTTTTGATAAGCTGAAGCAGAGTCTTTTTTAGACTGCATTTCCCCTGCGTAAACATCTCTATTTCTATCGCCTAACATCGATTGCATTGCGTAATTACTAGCACTATTAATAGATTTAATTGTAACTGGATTATTTTCAGAACTTGAAGAGCTACTTGTAGACGATCTAGAACTAGATTTCATGTTTTTTGCCTTAGTATTTCCATAATTTAAAACAGCTTTTCTATCGTTTACATCAATTCCAGCTGCAGCCATAGCACTCATATCTTTTGCAGAAGATGTAAGATTGTTATAAAAAACATCCTCCCCCTTATCTACAATTGGTGTTGAGCTTTTTGAGCTAGAACTAGAAGGCGTGCTTGAAGTTGTCGTTTTGCTTTTACTTAAAGTAGCCCCACTGTCATCTATTTTAAAAGTAACATTTCCTGTTGTTGAATTTTTTGGTTTACTAGGCTTTTTGGTTTTTGAATCTGTTTCTGGATCATCAATTTTATTTGCCCCATATGATTCTTTTTTCTCTTTATCATCTTGATAAATTTTTTCTTTATCATCTTTTATCTGAATTCTTTCTTCAGCCATATCTTTATCATAATCAGCTTTACTTGCCCCATATGATTCTTTTATGTATTTAGCAGCGCCTCCAGATATTTTACCAGGTTGCATCATTTCTTGATCTCCAACTAATTTATAAGCGCCAAGAGATTGGTTTTGGTTTTTGTCTCCCATTTGCTTATAAGCTCCGGGCATTTGGTAATTGTCGTGACCATGAATGTTTAAATGCTCACCGTTGTTTCTAATGTGTTTTGTTGATCCCATTTTAATTTTTTATTTTTATTTATATATTTTAACTTAAAGCTACTAAATCTGATATTCCACCTTCAGTACCTGTGGCATACACTTGAACTACACTTACGGGTAATATCGATCCTTGAGTAGGATTAACAAATTCTATTGCTTCATTATTTATTGTATGTACTTTTATTTTAGATTCACTATCATAACTATATGTTAAAGTTGAGTCAGCTCCTATACTTGAAGATGATGCTAAAACATAATTACTTGAATCAGTAACTGATGCTATTAAAACTCCCGCGGCTGGTAGCGTACCACCCGTTACTCTCATACCTTCTTTAATCAAAGGGTTAGGTGAAGCTAAAGCTACGTTAGTAGAGCTACTAACTACAGAGTTGTTATTTGTTGTTGTTACTGGTGAACTACTCGGTGAGTTACCAATATATATATTGTATTGTTTCCAAGCTCCTTGTGGAGTCGTTGCTTTAGTTCTACCATCTAACAATAATGTATCACTTGGTGTTACAGCTATACCAGACTTGTACGAGTCAGTGTAATAATTTCTAATCATTTTTTTTTATTTTTTTATTTTTCTTTATTTTTATTACAAAAGTTTCTAGCAGCAGCTACGCTACCAAATCCCCATTTTTTTAAAGCCATAGCTTTTTTAGTTGGTTCACCTTTGGCATCTTTCATAGCACCAGCCATTCCAGCAAATCTACAAGCAAAAGAAACTCTACGTTTACCAGTACCAGAAGTTTGTCTGCTACCTAGTTTTTTACCAGTTTCTTTAGTGTAATCAGATCGCATTTTACGATTTTGTTTTTCGTAAGCTTTTTCTTTTATTGCGGGTCCTCTGCTTGCCATTATATTATTTTGTATTTAGTTTTACCGTTTTCTTTATAAGCTTGTAAACATCTTCTTCTGTTAGCATCTTCAGATACATAACTTACGTGCACCCAGTTAGGGTTTTCATCTGTACCAAACTCCCAAATAATTTGATCAAAATCTAAATTATTTTTTATATACTCATACATCTCTGCATTAGTTTTATGACCATAGTTATCATCTAGGTCAAGCGCACAACCTATACAATGTTGTGAGGTTGTACTTCCGCCAATGGCAGAATTGAGTTGGGGCGAGCGATAGAAACTATTAATAGCGATTGGACCACCCACCCATTTACGTAGAGGTTCAAACACTTGTTCTGCAATAGTTTTCATGTTAATTAAATCTATTTCTCTAGGTGTATTGTCAATACCAAGCCTAGTAGCTGTGTGAGATTTAATCCCTTCTTTAAGCGAAATGTGTTCACTTATTCTATCACTCATTTTAGTGAGTTTTTACTTTGCTAAAGAACTGATAGGTCCAGCCTTGTAAGGTGTATCCGCTTTCATAACTTGCACACAGTTTTCACCATATCTCGAATTACCTTTTACAAGTGTTCTACCTTCTTTTGCTAAGCCAGCTTGCCATACTGCCTGTTGTCCGTATTGTCCTGGTTGTTTTGCCATAATTTATGTAATATTATTATTGTTATCATCAAGATCTTCTCTAGGAGTAAAATCTGGAGTTGATAACGGTGGGAAAGCACCAGCTGTTTCAACTGATGGATTTTCTATTAATGATTTACCTGATCTATCAAGTTTATTATCAAATTTAATACTCATAGACTGTTGATCCTTTGGTGGAATAAAATTGTTTTTTATTTCAAAAGGATTATCTATTGATTCATTAATTTTTTTGTTAATATCTTCCATTATTTTTTAGCCTCTAGCTTTTTAATAAGATCTTTTAATTTTCCAATTTTTTTATCAATTAATGAAACTGGTTTTTTGCTTTCTTCTTTTTTTGCCATGATTATCTGTTTTTATCTTTATTAACGTGATTTATAGACGTAATCATTACTTTGTCTATATATGTTTTACCTTTCATTATTTTGTTTCTAGCTGTAGAAGTCGGTATATCTTCTTTACCAAGCATGATACGGTACATTCGACTTATTAACTGTTTACACTTAAAGGAAACTTTATAGATATTATACTTTTGGGTTGTACGGTTATGTTTTCTCCATACCGTTATCCAACCTTCTTTAAGTAATCTGTTCCAGCGTCTGTTATCCCAGCTATAAGAATATGTACCGATTTTAAAATCTTCTCTAGTGAAAAGATCCATGCAATCGAAATAAATTAGTAATTCTAAGTCTGCATCGTTTAAATCATTGTTTTTACAAGCCCATTTTCTAATGATCCTATAATGTTTTAAAAGATTATGATTTCTAATATCACTCGGTTCTAGTCTCATAACACAACAACTACGTGTGCAATGTTTACAACCTGATATATTTCTTTTTTAATTTCAATTTGATGGGCATTATTTTTATCAAAATAAATTATATCACCTTCTTTAATACCTACAACATTTGTTCCAACAGATAAAACTGTTCCTTCAGCATACCTTATATCTTCTCTTTGTTTTTCAGCTAAAAAAAGCCCTCCTTTTGTTTCAGAAACACCTTGCTTAGTTAAATTAACTATTAAATTATTCCCTATTGCCTTCATTAACTCTAAGATTATTAATTACACAATCGGTTGATAAAATAGTTGTAGCTACAGAGCTTGCATTTCTTAATGCACTTTTTGTGACAAGTAAAGGATCTATAATCCCTGACTCAATCATATTAACCATATTTCCTGTAACAACGTTTAGTCCTTGTCCTTGTTTGCTATAAGTTTTTTTATCGACTATACCTGCGTTTGCTAGTATAACTTTAAAAGGCGCTTGAATAGCTCTTAAAAGTATATTCTCATAAGCATTATCGCTTTTAACTTGCTGTGATGCGTTTAATAATGCAATACCACCACCTGGAACTATACCTTCTTTAATAGCAGCTTTAGTAGCACATATAGCATCTTCAACTCTATCACGTTTTTCTTTTAACTCAACCTCTGAATTAGCACCAACTTTTACAACAGCAACTTTACCTGATAATCTAGCTAATCTTTTCTCAAGACTAACAATCATATTAGGATTTTTTGTTGTTTTAAGTTTTTCTTTTATATCTTCAATTAAGTTTTTTATTTCTTCATTTACTTCATTAACTTGAAGTATTGTTTCGTGTTCACTAGTTATTGTTTTTTTACACTCACCCAATTGCTCAGGTTGTATTAAATCAATATCATCACCTAAGTCTTCATTAATAACAGTTGCACCAGTTAGTAAAGCTAAATCTTCTAAAGTTTCTTTTTTACTAACACCATAAACAGGTGCTTCAACAACGTTAACTTTTATATTGCCTTTTATCTTGTTCATTGCAAGTGCTGACATAACTTGTTGATCAACATCAGCTATAATAAGTAAAGATCTTTTATTTTTAATAGCATATTCTAAAACACTTTGTATTTTTCTAACGTTTTCAACTTGTGATTCAACTATTAAAACCAATGGCTTGTCGAGCTCCGCGGTTTTAGTATCTTGATTAGTTACAAAATGAATATTTTTTAAACCTCTATTATATTGAACACCATCTATTGTTTCAAATTTAGTTTCTGGTAAATCTGAAACCTCAAGCATTACAACACCTGTTTTATCAACAGATCTAAAAGCGTTAGCTATGATTTTACCTAATTCAGGATCATTGTTTGTTGATATTGTAGCAACTTGATCAATCATTTCGTCTTCAACTGGTGTTACGATTGAATTAAGGTAATCAACAACCTTGTTTGTTGCTGTCTGTATGCTTTTTTTTACTTCTCTTGCATTTTCTTTTGTTATTACTCTGTATGCTTCATTTAATATTGAATGAGCTAATACTGTTGCTGTAGTTGTACCGTCCCCAGCTTCACTAACAGTTTTTTTAGCAGCTTGTTTGAGTAATGTTGCACCCATATTTTCAACAGGGTCTAATAGTGTTATAGCTTCCGCTACAGTTACACCATCTTTAGTTATAATAGGTTGGCCAGTATTATCTTCTAACATAACACACTTACCGCTAGCCCCTAAAGTGGAGCTAACAGCTTGTGTAAGTTTTGTAATACCAGCAAACACATTGTTCTTAGCTTCTGAACCAAAGCTCAGATTCTTTACAATTGCATTTGACATAATTTAATTTAATTTAATTTAATTGATTGATATTATTTAAACGTTTTAACTACTTTTGGTCCTTTAATAAAATCGACCTTCTTTTGATAGTGATCAACACTACCATCAATAGCGATTTCAGCGGCTTCAATAGTTTCACGTCTTGTTACATCGTACCATTTGTCTTCTAATTCTAGGTCACGGTGTTCGGTTTGAAAATAACCATTAGGTAACTGAACTATTCTCCAGTTTTTCTTTTCAGCTAAGTGCTTCCAAGCTTTAATAGTTTCTTCTGAAATTTGTGGTGTTTTGGGTTGACCCATTGAAGAGGTCAACGAATAAAAATAAGTCATCGTTTTTTGGTTTTAAGGGTTAAACATTATTTTTGGTTTATATCACTACCACAGTGATATAGGTTTAGTTATACTATCACTTGTTTTTTACAAAACTTACACTACTCAGCTGGTGGTGGTGTTGGGTTTTGCCATGTAAAGTATAAATCTTCATTTATTGGTGTAATTTGTAAATTTATATTTGCTTCAAGACTAGCTTGCATAGAAGGTACATCTAACGCTCCTTCAAGCCATCCAATAACTACGTTTTCAAAAGCTTCAGTGTCTGCGTAAGGTATAAAAGGATCTCCAGCTGTATATTGAAAACCTTGAGTACCTATTGAGCTTGCTGAGTAAGTTTTTCCTCCAGATTCTTCAGAACCTGAATAAGTCCAATGCACCGTGTATATCACATTGTCCTCGCCTTCAGCTTGGATGTGTGCATTCATTTGGTTAATTGTCCATTTGTAAGTAATTGCCATTTTTTATTATTTTAATTTATTAATTTATTTTAACTACAAAAATTTTCATTTGTTACTAAACATTGTAAGTTTGCTGACATAAGTGTTCCTGTTGCAATTCCTGAAATAGCTTGTAATTGAGTACCGCTAAATGTAATACCTAATTGATTTGAAGCTATAGTGCTAATAACAGTTCCAGCGGTTGCGCTCCATTTTACTATAGCTGTTATATATGTTGAAGCGTTTGTTTGTTTGATTATACTAATTTGATATAAACCAGCTGGGTAACCACTAAAGTTTATAACATTAATCCAAGTATTTGCTACATTAGTGTAATTATTATAACTATAAGAAACGTTACCTTTAACCTGAAGACTTGCGGTTGGTGTTGTGGTTCTTATACCTACATTATTACAATAATTACTACTTGCTACAATAAGTGGAGTACTTGTACCAACTTTAACGTGAAATGGTCCACTAGGCGAAGTCGTTCCGATTCCTACTCTTTTTTCAGAACCACTACAATGAAGTCGCATAACCTCACCAAGTGAACCTAAATCAAAAGATAAATCAGTATTTGCTGTTGAAGTAAAATTTGTATGAGCTACAAGTTTTGCTCCATAGTATGTTTGAGAACTTGCACCATAAGAACCAATACGCATAGTTGTTGTTGTTGCACTGGTTGTGTTAGTACTTACATTTAAACCACCAATTACCTCAAGATTTGTTTTTGGTAAAGTAGTCCCAATTCCTACTTTTTGATTGTAAGCATCTATTCTTACTAACTCTCCTTGAGATGCATTACCTAATCTAATAGCTCTTGTGCTTTCTGCTTGTAAATTTAATACACCAGAACTGTTACCTAATCTACCAATAATCGTATCACCAGTTGCACCACCAACCATAAATGAAGCGGAGTTATTGATAGAAATATTACCACTAGCTACAGAAAGCTTTTCCGAAGGCGAAGTCGTCCCGATACCGACGTTTCCACCATTTGGATTTAGTAATAATGGATATGTTACTGATAAATCACCTGCATCAGTAGCTTGTAACCATTGTTTTCCTGTTGATGGGCCCTCTGCCCCAAAATCTAATGTGGTACCATATCCAGCAACTTGCAAACGCATTGTTCCAGTAAAAGTTGTTCCTGATGTTGCAGGTAATCCTGTAGCACCAAATACGTTTAATTTACCGCTAGGCGAAGTCGTTCCGATTCCTACGTAATCAGTTGTATTCTGAGTTGCAAGTAAAACTCTACCATTATATGCCCATAAAGCTGTATTTATAGTTGCACCAGTAGCTGTAAAAAATCCACCAATATTATGAGCTGCTCCAGAACCATTAGCTAAACCTCTTATACTATAATTACTACCTGATGTTCTCGCCATTGTTGATTCAAAACCAACATCATTACCTGAGTCACTTGTTACTACATTAAGTCGTCTGCTTCCAGGCGAAGTAGTTCCGATCCCGACGTTGCCACTAGTGTTAATAGTCATTACCGTACCTGTTCCATCTGAATCAGATATTTGTAGATCTCTACTTGCTTGTACGTTTGTAAATGTCCAATTTCCTGTATTAGCTTGCAATGTTAGCGTAGAATTACCTGTGTTGCCAGTAGCAGTTATATTTGGACCTGTAATTACACTTCCTGCAAAAGTTGCGTCACCGCTTGAATTTATGTGAAAAGTCTCCGTTGTAGTAGAAGCACTATCGTCATACCATTGAAATTGTAATCTATCACTACCCGTTCCTCTTACTATGTATTTGTCATTAGCGTCTGTATAAGAATTTGAGTCTGTAAACGCTATTGATGGTCTGCTATTGTTTATATAAATACTTGCATCTCCACCATTTTGAGTTGCTATTATAGTTCCTGTAAAAGTTGCTTCCGTATCTGTTACAGTTAATCTTCTACCTCCTCCGGTGTTAATAATAAAAAGATCTTGCCCACCAAAACCAAAAAGAGTATTTGTGTCACCTACGTGATATATATAGCTTGGTATGTATAAATCACCAGTCAAAGGATAACTTGACCCAGCTGAAAGTGGTAGGTAAGGACCAGCGCCAGAACCTGGTACTGTATTTGTTTTTACTACATTTCCAGAAGCATCTGTACCTAGTAAATAAGTCGGAGTACCTGTTTTGTTTGCGGCATCGTAAGCGTCAAGCTTTAAAGTACCGCTATCAAGTTGAAAAGTAAATCTTTGTAGTAATCCTGTTATTACAGTATCAACTGTAGTTTGCTGAGCTGGCGCCCAAGCGAGCTGCATTTCGTCATTATCTAACTTCATATAACTTCTCATTCCTGAAAAATTATCAAACGTACTTTTCCAATCGGCAGAACCGTCTTGTTTTATACCGTAAGCTAAATATGGTCCTCCAGCGCTTCTGTTCCAGCCTATATTACCTAAATGATCTGTAGCAGTATAATCGTCTTGTATTACTAAAGAACCACTAGTAGCAGTTCCTGACCCTTTAATCGTAACAACTCCTGCAACTTGTAATTTAGAACCAGGCGAAGTATCTCCGATTCCTACGTTTCCTCCATTAAAATAACTATTTCCATCTGAATGTATATGAACAGTTGTGCTAACACCACTATTTCTTAAATTTATATAGCCATCGTTTGCATTAATTCCAGTTTCAAAAAAGTTGTTGTTGTTTGATGATGAATAACTTGCCCCTAATGCCACGCTTGTAGCGCTTGACGCTGCAATCTGTAATCTTTGTGAAGGCGAATTCGTTCCGATCCCGACGTTGCCGTTATTTAATATCCACATTCTACCTGTAACACCACCAACTGTTAAATCGCTTGTATTAGGATTTGTTCCTAAAACTAAAGCACCATTATAAGCAGCTGAAGTGCCTCTTCCATGCCAAATAGCTGATTGTACCCAGTCATAACATTTAAAACTAATACCTGCTCTAGCACCACTTGTTCCAAAGTTTTGTACATTAATACCTTGAAAAGAATCATCTGTTGTGGTATTGGTTCTAACTTGTAATTTTTCAATAGGCGAACTCGTCCCGATCCCGACGTCTCCAGAACTGTTTATACGCATTCTTTCTGCGTTATTAGTGTTTATAACAAGATAATTATTTGAGTTATTATATATAAAACCACCTACATAACTATCATCACTATCTCCCATTAAAATACCACAGTTATTAGAAGTGTCA